>Ga0207082_1085_pt1 | contig 19647 bp, 15 predicted proteins | sample Alteio_BWMinHeat_56_FD_153588 | JGI IMG/M metagenome (GOLD analysis project Ga0207082, IMG submission 153588) | Enriched cells from forest soil in Barre Woods Harvard Forest LTER site, Petersham, Massachusetts, United States -... | ecosystem: Environmental > Terrestrial > Soil > Temperate forest >...
TTTGAGCAAGATGCATATTTAATAACTAAAAACAGTACTCTCAATCCAAGGGCTAAGCCATTTACACCTAGTCAGACCAGAAATTAATAGGTTAACCGTTAGGACCTTGAGGGATAGATGTAAGCCTGAAAATATACATATTTTTCTGTATATTCAATATCATATAGATAGTTGCGTTCAGTGTCTAACTAACAATGGGTTGATTTTAACGACGTATTGGATATGATACAATGCATGCATTTTTCTATGGGCATCAATCATGGCTTTACTAGAAATACTCAAATATCCCGATCCACGTTTGCGTATCAAGGCACAACCGGTTACCAAAATCGATGACGATTTACGTCGTATCGTGGATGATATGTATGAAACCATGTATGCGAGTCGAGGTGTTGGATTGGCAGCGACTCAAGTAAACATTCACCATCAACTCTTTACCATGGATGTTTCAGAAACACATGATCAACGCATTTGTGTGCTCAATCCTGAAATTGTAAGTAAGCAAGGTATTCAATATGAGGCGGAAGGATGTCTTTCAGTTGGTGGTGGTGCGTACGATAAGGTTGAGCGCGCGTTAACAGTTCGCCTCAAGGGAATGGATTTGGATGGGAATGCATTTGAACTGGATGCGGAAGGCTTAATGGCAGTTTGCATTCAACATGAGGTAGATCATCTAAATGGAGTATTGTTCATCGATCATCTTTCCCGTTTAAAACAAGAACGTATCCGCAGAAAAATGGAAAAAGCCGACCGTCACGATTTGTAAATCGAGAGATACCAGTGCCCATATCACCATCGCTAAACATTATTTTTGCGGGCACCCCTCAATTTGCGGCGGTTGCACTCGATGCATTAATTTACTCGCCTCATCATATTCTTGCGGTGTATACGCAACCCGATAGGAAAGCGGGTAGAGGATTAAAATTGACGCCTAGCCCCGTAAAAGAGGCGGCACTCATGAGTAAACTACCAGTTTACCAACCCGTCTCATTGAAAAATGGGAGTGAGCAAGAGAGACTTGCTAGCTTCAACGCAGATATCATGGTGGTAGCCGCATATGGATTACTATTACCTGCGGCTGTATTGAATATGCCACGTTTGGGCTGTATTAATATTCATCCCTCACTACTACCGCGATGGCGCGGGGCTGCTCCGATTCAACGTACTATCTATGCGGGGGATACTAAAACGGGTGTCACTATTATGCAAATGGATGAGGGTCTTGATACCGGTCCTCTACTTCTTCAACGCGATATGATGCTGGCACAAGATGAGACTGCACAAACGCTGCATGATAAGCTCGCGAAACTCGGTGCGGAGGCATTAATCGAAGCATTGGATTTGTTGGCGCAAGGCCAAATTAAACCCAAACCACAAGATAATAACCTTGCAACGTACGCGCAAAAAATGAGTAAAGAAGAAGCGCTAATTGATTGGAATCAACCTGCAATTGAATTAGAACGTGAAATCCGTGCTTTTAATCCGTGGCCTGTTGCTTATACTTCGTGGCAGGGGCAAAACTTGCGTATCTGGATGGCGAAGGCCTTGCAAGAAGTACACAATGCGACTGTGCGTACTATTCTTCATGCTTCCCGCGAGGGCATCGATATCGTGACTGGTGATGGCGTGTTACGATTACTGCAAGTGCAATTGCCAGGTGGTAAGGCGATGTTGGCTACAGATTTTTACAATGCACATCGTGATAAACTCATCATAGGCCAGCATTTACTATGAGCAATCTTCGCTTAATTGCGGCCCGCATCATTGATCAGGTTACTGAAGGTCGCTCACTATCCGATTGCTTGGACTCCATACTGTCATCCATCAACGATCCGCGAGATCGCGCCTTTGTACAAGCAGTTTGTTATGGCATATGTCGTTTTTATACACGGCTTGATGTCATCTTAAGTCATCTTTTAGAAAAGCCGATGAAGGCGAAAGACAGTGATGTGCATGCGTTGCTATTAGTCGGGTTATATCAATTGATGGCGATGCGAATTCCAGAGTATGCAGCTGTGACTGAGACGGTGAATGCAACAAAGACGCTTAAAAAACCATGGGCACGTGGTCTTGTCAATGCAGTGTTGCGTGGTTATTTACGACGGCGTGAACACATTGAGCAAGACATTCAATTGGACCCTGAGGCATTGTATGCTCACCCCATGTGGTGGATTGATGCAATTAAAAATGCATGGCCAGATCGGTGGCAGGATATTCTTCATGCAAATAATGTTCAGCCACCGTTTGCCCTACGTGTAAACCAGCAACATATGACGCGCGAACACTATATCAATGAGTTACAAACGCAAGGTTATCTGTCGCAAATTATTTCTGAAACGCAACATGGCATCATTCTAAAGATCCCTATTTCAACCGATGCATTGCCGGGATTTTCCAAAGGAGATGTATCGGTACAAGATGGTGGTGCACAGCTTGCTGCGGAATTATTAGATCTCACTCCCAAGCAACGCGTATTAGACGCGTGCGCAGCACCCGGTGGCAAGCTTACGCATATATTAGAGATTGAACCCAGCTTATCTGCAGTGATTGCCGTTGAGAAAGATCCAGCGCGAACTCCGTCTATATATGAAAATCTCACACGTTTGCAAATGCATGTTGATTGCATATGCCATGATGCAAGTGATGTAGACGGTTGGTGGGATGGACAGTTATTTGATCGAATCTTATTGGATGCACCCTGTTCTGCGAGTGGCGTAATTCGCAGGCATCCGGATATTAAATTATTGCGAATGCCAACGGATATTCACGTACTCGCAAAAGAGCAGCTGCACTTGCTGATCTCACTGTGGCCATTGTTAAAACCTGGCGGTTTATTTCTCTATGTGACATGTTCAATTTTTCCAGAGGAAAATGTGCATGTGTTACAACATTTTCTTGCTATGCATCGTGATGCTAAAGAAGAAAAAATAGCGGAAAACGTTGGCATACCTTGCGCAATTGGGCGACAAATTTTTCCAGGGATGCATGATATGGATGGCTTTTATTACGCTCGGCTGCGAAAGATATTACCTACCATACAGCATGCATCCCGGGAATGACGAGCTGTAAAATAAAGACTAGAATGTAACTGCTCACTCGTGAACACTTACGAATAGATTGATACGGAGGAATATATGCGTATTGAATACGATGTAAAACTGGATTTCCGTGACGTATTAATTCGTCCCAAACGCAGTGTATTGAAAACGCGTGCAGATGTATCGCTAGAACGCGAGTTTACATTTAAGCATACGCAAACGGTGTGGCATGGAGTCCCGATTATTGCTTCCAATATGGACCATACCGGCACATTCAACATGGCTAACACCTTGTCAGAACATCGATTGCTCACTGCATTAGATAAGTTTCTTTCCGTGGAAGATTGGAAAAACTTTTTTGATGAACACTCCAAAGCTCTTTTATCTTCTTTTCTTTCAGTTGGGATTACTGAATCAGATTTTAAAAAGGTAGAAGCGATTATGCAATTTGCCCACGTCCCCTTTATTTGTTTAGATGTGGCAAATGGGTATACAGAACGTTTTGTTTCCTGCTTGGAACATTTACGTGAAAAATATCCGACCACTGTCATTATGGCGGGAAATGTGGTGACGGGGGAAATGGTGGAAGAATTGATTCTCTCTGGCGCAGATATTGTCAAAATTGGTATTGGCCCTGGCTCAGTTTGTACTACACGTGAAAAAACGGGGGTGGGATACCCACAATTATCTGCAATTATTGAGTGTGCTGATGCTGCTCACGGATTGGGTGGTCAAGTATGTGCAGACGGTGGCTGTACAACACCAGGGGATGTGGCAAAAGCGTTTGCGGCAGGTGCGGATTTTGTCATGCTAGGCGGAATGCTTGCTGGTCATGATGAGTGTCTTGGTGAGATCATCGAAGAACATGGTAAAAAATACAAGCGTTTTTACGGTATGAGTTCAGCAGAAGCGATGGAGCGACACCATGGATCGGTTGCTGATTATCGCTCTAGTGAAGGCCGCTCAGTTAATGTTCCTTATCGCGGACCCGTTAAAAATACTGTTTTGGACATTCTTGGTGGTATACGGTCAACGTGTACGTATGTGGGTGCCCATCGGTTGAAAGAGCTTTCTAAGCGTACTACATTCATACGAGTCACTCGTCAGTTGAATGAAGTATTCGTGCCATATGATGTGGATAAGAATCGTTAGTATCTTATTTTGAAATCAGGGAACTTTTATTTCTACCAATAGATCAAATTTTACCCACATTACAGTCATTGATGATATATCCAATCTAGGCTACCATTCTGCCTCTTTACCAATGAAAAAGGGGTGGTACCTCAAATAAGTTGATTTTATTATTTTTGATTCTTGGTCGCGATACACGGCTCCATTCCGAGTATCGCTAAAACGAGCTTCCTGCCCGTTTTCCAAGAATCAAAAATAATAAAATCAACTTATTTGAGGCACCACCGAAAAATGAATAAAAGAAGGAGTGTGAATTATGTTGAAAAAAATAATTATTGCCAGTTCCATCTTGATTTTAACCACCGGCGTTGCAGTTGCAAATACCTCTCCCTACATAGGTGCTGGGCTTGGTATTACGGCTAATACGGCTAATAATCAGCTCTATGGCAGTTATCGTGGCGTACCACTTAGCGTTTTTGCAGGTTACGGTGGTGTGGTTAGTCAAAATTTTTATCTGGCAGGTGAGTTGACAGGTACGATAGGTACGGGTGAAATTTCTAATCAAGGCGTGGTGAAAACCAGCTATGGTTATGGTGGCAGCGTTATACCCGGTGTATTGTTAAGTGATCATACACTTGCATTCGCACGTGTCGGGGTAGTGAGGACTCATTTCCCGCAAGTTAACCTACAGACCATCAGCACCAGCAGAAATCAGACTGGCGGACAATTTGGACTTGGGCTACAGACTAGCTTGACACAAAATGTTGATGTGCGTGGAGAATATGATTTCATTGCCTATCGGTCTATTAATGCGGGCAATTTTTCTTCAAATCCGCGTTCCGATGTGGCAACGGCAAGCCTCGTTTATAAATTTGAATAGCAATGCAAGGTTCTGCTTCTCCCATGGGAATACTCCATGGGAGAGGAGGACTTCTGGGGTTACTGATGTCGTTTATCATTCTCGATCGCGACGGAGTTATCAATTATGATTCGGACGACTATATTAAATCGCCGGATGAATGGCAGGCTATTCCTGGTAGCCTAAATGCTATTGCTCAACTGAATCGTTCGGGCTTTCGGGTGTTAGTAGTAACTAACCAATCGGGAGTTGCGCGTGGGTACTATGATCTTGACATACTGAGTCTGATTCATGAAAAGCTCATGCGAGAACTTGCAGCAGTGGGTGGTTACATCGATGAGATTTTTTTCTGTTTGCATCATCCCGATGACGCTTGTGAGTGTCGCAAACCAAAGCCTGGGCTTTTATATGAGATTGAAGAGAAGTATCCCATTAATCTAACAGAGACATTTTTTATTGGCGATTCGATTGTCGATGTGCATGCTGCACAATCAGTGGGTTGCACGCCCATTCTGGTGTTGACTGGTAAAGGCGAGAAGGCTTTAAAGACATATCCCGAGCTTGCAGCTATCTCTAGCTTTCCAGATTTGTCGAAGGCTGTTGAATACGTTGTTTCTCAACAGAGAAAAAATAATGACTAAAAAATCATATTCGCCACTTAATTTATTCCTGCGTTCCTTAATTTTTTCGATTTATTCATCAATAACCATTTTACTTTATAGTTTCATTTGCCTTGCCTCATTCCTTTTGCCTTTGCGTTGTCGTCACTTCCTGATACGTGTTTATATGCGTGTGTATTTTTATATACTCAAAGTCGTATGTCACATCGATTATAAGATTGAGGGTTTAGAAAATATTCCCAAGAACCGTAATGGAATTATCATGTGTAAACACCAATCGACTTGGGAAACATTTTTTCTTCCGCAATATTTTCATAATCCAGCTGCCATCGCAAAAAGAGAATTAGTGTGGATTCCATTTTTCGGCTGGGGTTTAGCCGCCACTGATCCGATTTTTATTAATCGCCACGATAAAAAGTCATCTATGCAGCAAATTATTGAAAAAGGCAAAAAATGTCTAGAAGCAGGACGATGGATTATGGTTTTCCCCGAGGGCACTCGAGTAGCACCTGGCACCGTTGGCCACTATAAAATGGGAGGTGCGCGGCTTGCTGCTGTTACAAACTATCCCGTGATTCCAATTGCACATAATGCGGGACGATTTTGGCCACGGCGCAAATTTATTAAACAGCCAGGGACTATACACGTTGTGATTGGTCCATTGATTGAAAGTGAAGGACGTAAACCAGAACAGATTTTAGCTCTTACGAAGGATTGGATTGAGACTACGATGAGGCGTATTGACTGCCTCGTCGATGAACCCCCCCGTTAACAGATTGTTACTTGAACATCTTAATTGATGTTGGATGCAATCTGCAATGAGTGACTCCGGTGAGAGTACTTCTTGCAATGCCGCATAGGGCACTAGAACGGTTTGCGCTCCGTAAATAGCGGGAGCGACGCTATATTCATCGAACGTTATGAGCAGACCATTGGGCTTAATATTCCAATTCTCGAAATTCTCAGGCTTAGCTGCGGTTCCATTGGCAATTTGTTGTTGTTCTTGTAAGCGTTTAGACAATACGTTATGAGTGTAATGAGATAATACGTCGAGGTAGTTTGAATTAGGCAGAAATAAATCGTTTAATTCTATTTTTTGACTAGTATCTAGATTGTAATTAAGAACACGATGATTATGGTAGGGATGTGTCATGCCACCAATATACCCCTGAATGCTAAAGCGAATACTGATGATATGGTTACGTTTAGATTTGACATAGGATGTATCGTAATCGAGATATAAGTTATTCGTGATTTTGTCCTTCGGTATTTTCTGCTGAATCGATTGATTATCCTTGACGTGATTTCTAAAGGTAGTCACTTCATCCTGAACGATTTGTGAGGCCAAGTCGTTAAAATGGGTGACACCATCGTGATCTGTTTCGCTCATTAGCTGAGGATACACGGACTTAATGATAACCCTGGGTTTTCCATATTGAAATTTTAGAGTGGAAACGAGATCAACATCGTCATAGACATGAAAGGTTATGCTATCTTCTAGCCCATTATCCTCGTCTCCGGCATCTGCAAACGTCGGTGTGCTAGCAAAAAAACAGCTAAGAAGGGCAAATAATATAACGAGGTTGCATTGTTTCATAAGGTTTCCTTGGTTAGTAAACCATTAATACCCAGACTAGGAATTGTTTGTGTATAATATACCCATACAAAATTTTTTGGTAACTAGTCGCTAGCGCGAAATAGACTCTTGCTGTCATTCTGAAATAGACGGGTTGTTCAGATGGTTTTTTATCTATGAAAATAGCCTTTTGCCTTTTTAAATATTTTCCTTATGGCGGCCTGCAGCGCGATTTTTTGCGTATTGCAAGGACTTGTCACCAGCGTGGCCATGAGATTCATGTTTATACAATGTGCTGGGAGGCTGAACTGGAACCTGGATTTAAATTGCACATTATTGCACCTCATGGCTGGCAAAATCATGCTCGCAACTGGTCTTTTGCGGAAAAAGTTAAATCATACCTTGCGGCAGGCCACTATGATCTTGTCATAGGCTTTAATAAAATGCCTTACCTCGATATGTATTATGCTGCTGACGTTTGCTATCAGTCGCGAGTACGTGAGCTGCATTGGCCTCTTTACCGATTATTACCACGGTATCGTAGACTAGTTGCCTTAGAAGAATCCATATTCGCCCGCGGTAAGCCAACGGAGATTTTGCTGATTTCCCCAATGCAACAGCAAGATTTTGTGCGTTATTATCAAACTGAGCCTACACGTTTTCATCTCTTGCCGCCTGGCATATCCAAAGATCGTATTGCACCGCCCAATGCAGCTGAGATTCGCACATCCATACGGCAAACACATGGACTTGCTGTCGATGATATTCTTTTAATACTAGTGGGCTCGGGCTTCAAAACCAAAGGATTGGATCGTGCAATCAGAGGTTTGGCATCGTTGCCGACTGTGTTGAAGGACCGCGCACAATTATTTGTCATTGGGCAGGACAATCCGGCTTCATTCAAAAAATTAGCCAACCGGCTTCACGTAGGTCAGCACGTGCATTTTCTTGGCGGCCGTCCTGATGTACCACACTACCTACTAGCAGCAGACTTGCTATTGCACCCTGCGTATCATGAGAATACAGGAACGGTATTGTTGGAAGCTATCGTGTCAGGGTTGCCTGTGTTAACTGTCGATATCTGCGGTTATGCACATTTTGTCATGGAGGCTAATGCGGGTTTGGTGTTGACGTCGCCATTTCGACAAGCTGAATTTAATATTGCATTACAAAAAATGCTATTATCCCCTATGCGTATTCAATGGCAGCAAAACGGTTTGGAATTTGCAAAAAACGCGGATATTTATAGCTTACTGGAAAAGACAACGGAACTTATCGAGTATAGGGGACGACAACATGTATCTGCATCATGATATTAAGAAGCATTTATCTACAATGCAACCTGTCTTCGATCAAATGATGGCATTGCAGGGTGAATGTTTTCGACATCAAGAAGGCAGATTGACGCAGCGGGTGATGTTGGGCGGGAAAAGCTATTTTATCAAGCAACATAGGGGTGTGGGTTTAAGAGAAATTTTGAAGAATATCCTGCATTTACGCTGGCCAGTGGTGAGTGCGAAGAATGAATGGTGCGCGATTGACAAGCTACAAGCACTAGGTGTACCCACACCCGTGGTAGTGGCATTTGGGCGACGAGGAGTAAACCCCATCCATTTGGAGTCGTTCATCTTAATGGAAGAACTTGCACCAGTGGTGAGTCTTGAAGATTTATGCAAAACATGGCTGAAAACACCGCCATCTTTTGTGCTGAAATGCAGATTGATCAAAGAAGTGGCGCATATAGCACGTACGTTGCATAGTAACGGATTGAATCATCGTGATTTTTATATCTGTCATTTTTTATTGGATACGTCTCATGGCGTAGAAGGAGTCAATGAAAAAAGCCTCAAATTATATCTAATTGACTTGCATCGTGCGCAAATTCGGCGCTTGACACCAGAGCGTTGGATCATCAAAGATTTAGCAGGCTTGTATTTTTCAAGCAAGGACATTGGGTTGACACGGCGTGATTTATACCGTTTTATGAAAGCGTATAAGGCAAAATCACTGCGTGACATGTGGAAATTAGAAAAAATATTTTGGCAAAAGGTAGGAGCGCGTGGAGAACAATTATATCGTGACCACACCAAATAACCATTCGCAGGGTCCAATTACGCTGGCATGGATGGACCTTTATGCGGCTAAATTTGCGTTTAATAAGCCATTTAGTTTGCGAATGGCAGATAACCAAGTGTTTGTATGTGAACAAGTGGTGCGCGTGGTCCCAAAGCGGCGCATGGTTGCATTTGGTATTTGGCAAGGTAAGCAAGTGGCTGCAAAGTTATTTTTTGATCCGAAAGCTGCTAGAGCACATATGGAAAAAGATATTGCTGGCATTCGATCATTACAAAAAAATAAGATTCCAACGCCCGATCTATTTTACGAAGGGACGACGGGTGACAAACGAATTTATGTGCTCATTTTTGAACGTATTGGTGATGCAAAAAACCTAGAAGAAATCTGGCGCGAGAAGACAAGCATAGATGAGGTGTTGCCTAAGCTTCAGTTAGTACTGATTGAAATTGCCACACAACATGTACTTGGGCTGATACAACATGATTTACATCTTAAGAATTTTTTATTGACGGAAAAAACCATTTATACATTGGATGGTGCGCAGATTGAAGTTTTTCCCAATCTTTTATCAAAAAAAGCTAGCATGAATAACTTAGCTTTGTTTCTTTCCCAGCTTGGTATTGATGCGGAAGGGTATCAAGAAAAATTATTTAAACACTATGCAATAGCGCGTGGCTGGTCATTGAAAAAAGAAGATTTCATTGATTTATTTCTGCTAATAAAAAAATGGAATGATGAGCGCTGGAAAAAATTCGCAAAAAAAGTATATAGAAACAGTTCTACTTTCGCGCGCATCCGTACTTGGCAGTCATCGGGAGTTTATAACCGGTATGATGAATCACCCGAGTTTATTCATTTCTTGAATAATCCAGACTCAGCATTTAACCACCGAACCACGAAGATATTAAAATATGGATTATCGTCAACGGTGGTTAAGGTGACACTAGATTGCAGAGAGTTTGTGGTGAAGCGATATAATATGAAAAATTTCTGGCATCGCTTGCGACGATGTTTACGCACAACTCGTGCGTCATCATCGTGGCGATTAGCACAAAAACTGTGTTTATTTGATATTGCAACAGCAAGGCCTGTTGCCTTCATTGAGCGAAAGATATTGGGATTTCGTGGTAAATCCTATTATGTGACTGAATATGTAGCGGGTGAACATGCAGGCGATTTTTTTACTCATCATGCTACTGATCAAGCTAAAATGTCGGATATGATTTGGCGGATTAGCATGTTATTGAAAAGTGTCGCAAAATTAGAAATTACACATGGTGATTTGAAAATCACCAATATTCTGGTCGATGCCAAAGAACGGCCAATATTGATTGATTTGGACGGCGCGGCAGAACACCTATCCTTATCTGGTTTGCGTAAAGCATGGCGAAAAGAGTTAGCGCGGTTTTTAGATAACTTTCGCTATAATTCCACGCTACGTAAACGGTTTGAAACCGAGCTAGGTAAATGGTGACCATTCACGGGGTAGAGAAATCATTGTATTTTTTGCTTATTTAACCGCCAAATACGGCCATCGTGACCGGATTTGACTTTCGCAAACATCCTGTTTGCTCATTAAATAAACAAAAAATACAATGATTTCTCTACCCCGTGAACGGTTACAACTAATCTAACTGGATGGATTGCATCCTGCAATCCAGTCGCTCGTCCGTCAACCTGAGGGACAACATTAGTAAATCGGTGTACTAGCAATCCTAATAATTTCTGTTTTGAGGTGTAAATGGTTTGGCATTAGGATTGAGAGTGCTGTTGCCTATTAAATCACTATACCTTATTTGATTACCTGCATGTTGCGCAAACAATCGTTGCGAATGATGACTTTTACCTATTTGTTTTAATGTGATGCCGTGATTACCAACTTGTTTATGCCATTCATCTTTCAATTCTTTCCTTTGAAAATTGACATGGAATCGTCCGGCATTGCCTTCGATTTCGTTGCAATCATTAATATCATTTCGCATATCCTTTACAATTTTTAAAACAGCTTGTTTTACAGGATGCGTTTCTTCATTTGTTTTACTATTTGACCCTTGTCCATAAATAAAAGTAATGGAAACGATATTGGTGGATTTTAAAAGCAGCTCACCCATTTCCTTTTTTAACCAGAAATAAGCGCTACCGAAAGATAGTCTATGAAGATCAACAACATCACCCCTTTTAATTGTGGGAAGATCCAACAACCCATTTTTTTTCGCTTCCACTAATAACCTGATCGCATCACTCACATTCGAGTTTGCACTCTTCGCTATCGCATCAAGGGCGCTGTTATACGTGGTGCCATCTGCAAACCCTAATTTCTTTGCTTCTTCTAGTAATCTGATCGCATCATGCGCATTCGGATTTACACTCCTTGCTATCGCATTAATGGTACTGCTATATATGATGCCATCTACAAGTTCTAATTTCTTTACTTCCTCTAGTAACCTGATCGCATCATGCGCATTCGGATTTGCGCTCTTCGCTATCGCATCAATGGTACTGCTATACGTGATGACATTAGCAAACCCTAATTTCTTTGCTTCCTCTAGCAGCCTAATCGCATCATACGCATTCGGATTTATGCTCTTTGCTATCGCATCAATGGTGCTGTTATATGTAAAAGTATCTGCAAACCTTGCTTTTTTTGCTTCCTCTAGCAGTCTGATCGCATCATGCGCATTTGGGTTTATGCTCTTTGCTATCGCATCAATGGTACTATTATATGTCAAAGTATCTGCAAACCTTGCTAACCTTGCTTCCTCTAGCAGCCTAATCGCATCATGCGCATTCGGATTTACGCTCTTCGCTATCGCAGCAATAGTGCTGTTATACGTGATGGCATTAGCAAACCTTAATTTCTTTGCTTCCTCTAGCAGTCTGATCGCATCATGCCCATTCGGGTTTACGCTCTTTGCTATCGCATCAATGGTGCTGCTATACGTGATGACATTAGCAAACCCTAATTTCTTTGCTTCCTCTAGTAGCCTGATCGCATCATGCGCATTCGGATTTGCGCTCTTTGCTATCGCATCAATGGTACTGCTATACGTGATGACATTAGCAAACCCTAATTTCTTTGCTTCCTCTAGCAGCTTGATTGCATCATACGCATTCGGATTTATGCTCTTTGCTATCGCATCAATGGTGCTGTTATATGTAAAAGTATCTGCAAACCCTGCTATCTTTGCTTCCTCTAGCAGCCTAATCGCATCATACGCATTCGGATTTATGCTCTTTGCTATCGCATCAATGGTATTATTATATGTAAAAGTATCTGCAAACCCTGCTATCTTTGCTTCCTCTAGCAGCCTAATCGCACCATACGCATTCGGATTTATGCTCTTTGCTATCGCATCAATGGTGCTGTTATATGTAAAAGTATCTGCAAACCCTGCTATCTTTGCTTCTTCTAGCAGTCTGATCGCATCATGCGCATTGGGGTTTATGCTCTTTGCTATCGCATCAATGGTGCTGGCATACGTATATTCATCCGCCAAATCTGCTTTCTTTGCTTCCTCTAGCACTCTGATCGCATCATGCGCATTCGGGTTTGCACTCTTTGCTATCGCATCAATGGTACTGTTATATGTGACGCTAGTAGCAATGCCTTTGTTAACAGCTATACGATGTAAATCGTCTATGTACTCTAATCGATATCGACTCAATTTTTTGATGAGCTGATTAATAATATATGCATTGGGAAATAGCTGGTTATCTAGCATTTTATTTAATAACAAGTCTATGTCTTGTAATTGGTATAGTTGTTTTAACGATTGACTATATGCTATGTATTCACTTTTTCGGCTATTAAGTATTTTCGTGTTAGATAAGCTTTTTAACCGCTGCATAGTAGCCGCAAAGCTAGATGGGCTGTAGTGAGAATAATAGGATCGTTTGGATGTAGTAGTGTTAGTACGATTATTGAGCATGACTATAAACCTCGATATGTTAGTTTGATTATAATTATTTACTAGTAATCCTAATAATTTCTAGTTTGATTAGGTGTAAATGGTTTGGCATTAGGATTGAGAGTATTGTTAACATCACTATGTCGCGTTCTAAAAGCTTCAGTTTGCGTAAACAACTGTTGCGAATGATTAATTTTTTTATTTATTTGCTTTGATGTACTGCCATGATTGTCAACTTGATTATGCAATTCACCATGCAATTTTTTTCGTTGAAAGTTGATATGGAATCGTCCGGTATTGCCTTCGATTTCGTTACAATCGTTAATATCATTTTTCATATCCTTTACAATTTTCAAAACAGCTTGTTTTATAGGATGCGTTTCTCCATTTGTCCTACTATTTGACCCTTGTCCATAAATAAAAGTAATGGAAACGATATCCGTGGAGTTTAAAAGCAATTTGCCGATTTCCTTTTTCAACCAGAAATAAGCACTACCGAAAGATAGGCCATGAAGATCAACAACATCGCCACTATTAATTATGGGAAGATCCAATAACCAATTTTTTTTCGCTTCCTCTAGTAACCTGATCGCATCATTCACATTCGGCTTTACACTCTTTGCTATCGCGTCAAGGGTACTGTTGTATGTGATGCCATCTGCAAACCCTGCCTTCTTTGCTTCTTCTAGCAACCTGATCGCATCATGCGCATTCGGATTTACACTCTTTGCTATCGCATTAATGGTACTGCTATACGTGATGACATTAGCAAACCTTGCTTGCTTTGCTTCCTCTAGCAGCTTGATTGCATCATACGCATTCGGATTTTCGCTCTTCGCTATCGCATCAATGGTGCTGCTATACGTGATGATATTAGCAAATCCTAATTTCTTTGCTTCCTCTAGTAATCTGATCGCATCATTTGCATTCGGGTTTACGCTCTTTGCTATCGCATCAATAGTGATGCTATACGTGATGACATTAGCAAACCCTGCTATCTTTGCTTCCTCTAGCAGCCTAATCGCATCATACGCATTCGGATTTATGCTCTTTGCTATTGCATCAATGGTGCTGTTATATGTAAAAGTATCTGCAAACTCTGCTATCTTTGCTTCTTCTAGCAGTCTGATCGCATCATGCGCATTCGGGTTTATGCTCTTTGCTATCGCATCAATGGTGCTGTTGTACGTGATAGCATTAGCAATACCCAATTTTTTTGCTTCTTCTAGCAGTCTGATCGCATCATACGCATTCGAGTTTATGCTCTTCGCTATCACATCAATAGTACTGTTATAGGTATATTGATCTGCAAACCCTGCTCGCTTTGCTTCCTCTAGTAATCTGATCGCCTCATACGCATTCGGGTTTGCACTCTTTGCTATCGCATCAATGATGCTGTTATATGTGATGCTATCAGCAATGCCTTTGTTAACAGCTATACGATATAAGTCGTCTATGTACTCTAATCGATATCGACTCAATTTTTTGATGAGCTGATTAATAATATATGCATTGGGAAATAGCTGGTTATCTAGCATTTTATTTAATAACAAGTCTATGTCTTGTAATTGGTATAGTTGTTTTAACGATTGACTATATGCTATGTATTCACTTTTTCGGCTATTAAGTATTTTCGTGTTAGATAAGCTTTTTAACCGCTGCATAGTAGCCGCGAAGTTAGATGGGTTGTAGCGAGAATAATAAGATCGTTTGTGTATATTATTTTTAGTGCGATTACTGGACATGACTATAACCTCGATGTGTTAGTTTGATTAAAAATTCTCTACCGGTAATCTAATAATTTCTAGTCTGACTAGGTGTAAATGGCTTGGCGTTAGGATTGAGATTACTATTACCTATTAAATCACTATATCCTGTTTGACACGTTGCATGTTGCATAAACAATCGTTGCGAATGATGAATTTTTTTATCTATTTTCTTTGATCTAATACCAGGATTATCAACTTGTTTATGCCATTCATCTTTCAATTCTTTCCTTTGAAAGTTGACATGGAATCGTCCGGCATTGCCTTCGATTTCGTTGCAATCATTAATATCATTTCGCATATCCTTTACAATTTTTAAAACAGCTTGTTTTATAGGATGCGTTTCTCCATTTGTCCTACTATTTGACCCTTGTCCATAAATAAAAGTAATGGAAACGATATCCGTGGAGTTTAAAAGCAATTTGCCGATTTCCTTTTTCAACCAGAAATAAGCACTACCGAAAGATAGGCCATGAAGATCAACAACATCGCCACTATTAATTATGGGAAGATCCAATAACCAATTTTTTTTCGCTTCCTCTAGTAACCTGATCGCATCATTCACATTCGGCTTTACACTCTTTGCTATCACATTAAGAGTGTTGTTATACGTAATAGCATCAGCAATACCTAATTTCTTTGCTTCCTCTAATAGTCTGATCACATCATTAACATTCGGATTTGCACTCTTTGCTACCGCATCAATGGTGCTGCCATAGGTATATTTATCTGCAAACCCTGCTTGCTTTGCTTCCTCTAGTAACCTGATCGCATCATGCACATTCGGATTTTCACTCCTTGCTATCGCCTCAATGGTACTATTATACGTGATGACATTAGCAAACCCTGCTTGCTTTGCTTCCTCTAGCAGCCTAATCGCCTCATGCGCATTCGAGTTTTTGCTCTTCGCTATCGCATCAATGGTGCTGCTATACGTGATGATATTAACAAATCCTAATTTCTTTGCTTCTTCTAGTAATCTGATCGCATCATTTGCATTCGGGTTTACGCTCTTTGCTATCGCATCAATGGTGCTGCTATATGTAAAAGTATCTGCAAACCCTGCTATCTTTGCTTCCTCTAGCAGCCTAATCGCATCATACGCATTCGGGTTTACGCTCTTTGCTATCGCATCAATGGTGCTGCTATATGTAAAAGTATCTGCAAACCCTGCTATCTTTGCTTCCTCTAGCAGTCCGATCGCATAATGCGCATTCGGGTTTTCGCTCTTTGCTATCGCATCAATGGTGCTGTTGTACGTGATAGCATTAGCAATACCCAATTTTTTTGCTTCTTCTAGTAATCTGATCGCCTCATACGCATTCGGGTTTGCACTCTTTGCTATCGCATCAATGATGCTGTTATATGTGATGCTATCAGCAATGCCTTTGTTAACAGCTATACGATATAAGTCGTCTATGTACTCTAATCGATATCGACTCAATTTTTTGATGAGCTGATTAATAATATATGCATTGGGAAATAGCTGGTTATCTAGCATTTTATTTAATAACAAGTCTATGTCTTGTAACTGGTATAGTTGTTTTAACGATTGACTATATGCTATGTATTCATTTTTTCGGCTATTAAGTATCTTTGCATCAGATAAGTTTTTTAACCGCTGCATAGTAGCCGCGAAGTTAGATGGGTTGTAGCGAGGATAATAAGATCGTTTGTGTATATTATTTTTAGTGCGACTACTGGACATGAGTATAACCTCGTTGTGTTAGTTTGATTAAAAATTCTCTACCGGTCACCTAATAATTTCGGGATTGACTAGGTGTTAATGCCTTATATTTTTGATTGGAAGTGTTACTAGCTATTGAATCATCCTGTGCTGTTTTTATCACATAGACTTTATTTTGTTTTTGTTTAAACAGCCGCTGTGAGTGATGACTTTCATCTATTTGTTTTGATATGAGACCATGTTTATCAACTTGTTTATGCAATTCATCTTTCAATTTTTTTCGTTGAAAGTTGATATGGAATCGTCCGGTATTGCCTTCGATTTCGTTACAATCGTTAATATCATTTTTCATATCCTTTACAATTTTTAAAACAGCTTGTTTTATAGGATGCGTTTCTTCATTTGTTTTACTATTTGACCCTTGTCCATAAATAAACGTAATGGAAACAATATCGGAGGAGTTTAAAAGCAATTCACCGATTTCCTTTTTCAACCAGAAATAAGCACTACCGAAAGATAACTCATGAAGATCAATAACATCGCCACTATTAATTGTGGAAAGTTTCAATAATCTATTTTTCTTTGCTTCCACTAATAACCTGATCGCATCACCCGCATTCGGGTTTTTACTCTTCGCTATCGCGTCAAAGGTACTGTTGTATGTGATGCCATCTGCAAACCCTGCCTTCTTTGCCTCTTCTAGCAACCTGATCGCATCATGCGCATTCGGATTTACACTCCTTGCTATCGCATTAATGGTACTGCTATATATGATGCCATCTACAAGTTCTAATTTCTTTGCTTCCTCTAGTAACCTGATCGCATCATGCGCATTCGGATTTGCGCTCTTCGCTATCGCATCAATGGTACTGCTATACGTGATGATATCTGCAAATCCTAATTTCTTTGCTTCTTCTAGCAACCTGATCGCATCATATGCATTCGGATTTATGCTCTTTGCTATCGCATCAATCGTGCTATTATATATGTGTTGATTTGCAAACCCTGCTATCTTCGCTCCCTCTAGCAGCCTGATTGCATCATGCGCATTCGGATTGACACTCCTTACTATCACATTAATGGTATAGCTATACGTGATGATATTAGCAAATCCTAATTTATTTGCTTCCTCTAGTAATTTAATTGCATCATGCGCATTCGGGTTTGCGCTCTTTGCTAGCGCAGCAATAGTGTTGTTATACGTGATGGCATTAGCAAACCCTAATTTCTTTGCTTCCTCTAATAGCCTGATCGCATCATGCGCATTCGGATTTACGCTCTTCGCTATCGCATCAATGGTACTGCTATACGTGATAACATTAGCAAACCCTGTTTCCTTTACTTCCTCTAGCAACCTGATCGCATCATGTGCATTCGGATTTATGCTCTTTGCTATCGCATCAATGGTGCTGTTATACGTGATAGCATTAGCAATACCCAATTTTTTCGCTTCCTCTAACAGCCTGATCGCATCATCTATATTCGGGTTTATGCTCTTTGCTAGCGCATCAATGGTGTTGCTATACGTATATTGATCAGCAAACCCCAATTTCTTTGCTTCCTCTAGCAGTCTGATCGCATCATGCGCATTCGGGTTTTTGCTCTTTGCTATCGCATCAATGGTGCTGTTGTACGTGATAGCATTAGCAATACCCAATTTTTTTGCTTCTTCTAGCAGTTTGATCGCATCATGCGCATTCGGGTTTTTGCTCTTTGCTATCGCATCAATAGTACTGCTATAGGTATATTGATCTGCCAACCCTGCTATCTTTGCTTCCTCTAACAACCTCATCGCCTCATGCGCATTCGGGTTGGCACTCTTTGCTATCGCATCAATAGTACTGTTATATGTGATGCTATCAGCAATGCCTTTGTTAACAGCTATACGATATAAGTCGTCTATGTACTCGAATCCAAATCGACTCAATTTTTTGATGAGCTGATTAATAATATATACATTGGGAAATAGCTGGCTATCCAGCATCTTATTTAATAACAAATCTATATCTTGCAATTGGTATATTTTTTTTAATGATTGACTATATGCTATGTATTCATTTTTTCGGTTATTAAGTATTTTCGTATTAGATAAGCTTTTTAACCGCTGCATAGTATCTGCAAAGTTAGATGGGTTGAAGCGAGAGTTGAGTGGATTAGTTTTATTAATACGATTACTGGACATGACTATAAACCTCGATATGTTAGTTTGATTATAATTCTTTACTCTGGCTGACTAGGTGTAAATGGCTTGGCATTGGGATTGAGAGTGCTGTTAACATCACGAGCCCTGGCATGCTTAAAGCCAGGGGTTAGCGAGAATCGCTGCTCAAATCTCAAATTTAATTCCTTGAGCGAGCATTAACCCTTTGCCCCAGTTAATGGTGTTGGTTTGGCGGCGCATGTAGGCTTTCCATGCATCTGAACCTGCTTCACGACCACCGCCGGTGTCTTTTTCCCCACCAAAAGCACCGCCAATTTCCGCGCCCGAGGTCCCGATATTAATATTGGCAATGCCGCAATCGCTTCCGCGTACGGACATAAATGTCTCTGCATGTAGAACATTATTAGTGAACATTGATGAAGATAAGCCAAAGCGAGAGTGATTTTGCATAGTGATGGCTTCTTCAATTGTTTTGTATTGCATCACATATAAAATTGGTGCAAAGGTTTCTCGTTGCACGATTTCCCAATCATTTTTCGCTTCAATAATGGTGGGCTCAACAAAACAGCCATCTTTATTCACGCTATTACCACCGAATAATATGTTTCCACCTTGCTCTTTAGCATCAGCTATTGCTGTTTTGAAATGATCAACAGCATATTTATCAATAAGTGGTCCCATTAGATTTTTTTGATCAAGCGGATCACCAATCGTGATTTTTTTATACGCTTTCACTAGTGCGTTTACAAACTGTTCATACATGGATTCGTGAATGAACAAACGACGTGTGGTCGTACAGCGTTGGCCAGCGGTGCCAATAGCACC
>Ga0207082_1086_pt1 | contig 19594 bp, 19 predicted proteins | sample Alteio_BWMinHeat_56_FD_153588 | JGI IMG/M metagenome (GOLD analysis project Ga0207082, IMG submission 153588) | Enriched cells from forest soil in Barre Woods Harvard Forest LTER site, Petersham, Massachusetts, United States -... | ecosystem: Environmental > Terrestrial > Soil > Temperate forest >...
AGAAGGATCACCGCTGGTCTTGGTGACTTGCACATCTAACACCATTCCACCCGGTGCAATGCGAATCAAGAGTTCGCAATATAAACTTTTATTGGCTTGAGTGGGAACAATCCAATGCTCACTGATTGCTTGCAGAATGAGTGCTTTATACTTATTTACCTCACCTGCTGATTGTCGAATTTGCGCACCTTGTAATTTAATTTCTTCATTTAATAATTGCTGACGCAATGATTTCTCTGCCTGCTCATACAGTGTTTTTTGAAATTGTGCTTGCAATTGTTTTTGTTTAATTTTTTTTTGCTGCTCATTCTGTTTTTTAATATCGGCCAGCAAATCGCTGGCAAACAAATCGCGCTGCTTTTTTGCCTCCAGTGCTTTCTGTTCCGCGAGTTTCTTTTTATCGACTGCTTTTTTGAGCGCGATAACATTAGTCTGTGTTTGCACTTCTTGCTCTATTGGTTGTTGTTTAGGTTCAATTTTTGGCAGCCTATTTGACACCATGCTAGGCTTTGCGACTGCCCCAACTAGCTGCGAAACGGGTTGCGCAGGAGGTGATGTAGGTAAAATTTTACTTTTGGATGAATCGCCAAGAACAACTGCACTGATCACGTCTTTTTTATTGGTATTTTCAAACACAGGCATGGGTGAAGAAAGATCAAAACCCAACATCAACACAAACAAAAATCCAATATGAAAAACAATGGAGAGAAAAAAATATTTATTATTATGGGGTACGGCCATGATATTCAACTAGCTATGTGATCAGATGAAACCGGCTGTGTGATCAATCCAACGCTCTTTGCGCCAGCTTGTTGTAGCAACACCATTGCCTCCACAATTTTCCCATAATTCACGTTTTTATCGCCTCGTACTAGCACAGGACGTTGCTCGCCACGTTGTTGTGTAGACAATTGATTTATTGCCAAAGAACGTAATGCACGTGCGGTAAGCGGTTTATTCGGTTTATCAGCCAGATTCAAGTAAAAATTACCAGTCGAATCTACCGTCACAATCAAGGGTTCTTTTTGCTTCTCATTGATAGCTTTCGCCGATGTTTTAGGTAAATCCACTTTTACACCTTGCGTCAATAGCGGTGTAGTAATCATGAAGATCACTAGCAACACTAACATAACATCAATGAAAGGAACGACATTGATATCTGACATGGGTTTGCGTGACCCGGGTTGGTGCATATGCGCCATACTGATTACTCCACGACTTCAAGCCGAGCAGAAGCTGGCTGTGATTGGCAAATAAGAATATTGGTGAATTCTTCTTCAAATGCCTCGAAGCGGTTCATTAAACGACCAATATCAGTAATGTAACGGTTATAGGCAATCACAGCGGGGATAGCGGCAAATAATCCAAGTGCAGTCGCAATCAATGCTTCTGCAATGCCAGGCGCAACCATAGAAATAGTGGCTTGCTCTACGTTAGCCAACGCGCGAAACGCCTGCATGATACCCCATACCGTGCCAAACAATCCAACATAGGGACTGGTAGAACCAACAATAGCAAGGAATGACAAATGTGTTTCGAGTTTATCCTGCTCACGCATTTGTGCAACACGCATTGCTCGCTTGGTATTGTCCATGATGAGATCCATACCGGAAGAAGTATGTTTTCTGAAACGCAGAAATTCTTTAAATCCTGCATGAAAAATCGCTTCCAACCCCTCCAATGGTGTTTTATGTTTTTGACCCTCTATGTAAAGTTTAGATAAATCCTCATCCGACCAAAATGTCTTTTCAAACTTGCTTGCGGATTTAGCAACGTATTTCAAGTAAAACCCGCGTTGTAAAATATAAGTCCAAGAAAAAATTGATGCGCCGATGAGAATCAACATCACAACTTTAACGACCAAACTAGCATTTAAGAAATAATTGATTAAATTGGCATCATAATTCACGTCGCACCTCTTTGCATCGTCTCTAAAAAATCAGTAAAAATTATAACACACACCTACTCCCATATGCGTCAAGCTAAGAGTTATAGATGAGTTTTTCCTCTTTGGAAAAGGGGGATTTTATAAAAAATGCCCTACTCCACCCCCTCAAATAAACTCACATTTGATGAAATGTGCATTCTATCAGGTATCTTCAGCCCAAAGTGTTGATAGGCGTGCTTAGTCGCCATGCGTCCGCGGGGAGTACGCAGTATAAACCCCTGCTGAATCAAGAAGGGTTCAAGAACATCCTCAATGGTACCTTTCTCTTCATTAATAAACGCAGCTAAGCTCTCAAGACCAACTGGCCCACCGCTAAATTTTTCCATTAACGCCAGTAATAATTTTTGGTCCATCAGATCAAAACCCTGGCTGTCCACTTGTAAGAAATCAAGCGCATGCTTGACAACGGATTCTGTAACGCTGCCATTTGCTTTCACTTCTGCATAATCACGCACACGACGCAGTAAACGATTGGCAATACGCGGTGTTCCCCGTGAACGGCGTGCAATTTCTTCGCCACCTTGTCGGTCAATCGCAACATGAAGAATATGCGCTGAACGCAGCACAATTTGCGTTAAGTCTTTTACCTGATAAAACTCCAAGCGCTGCACAATACCAAACCGATCACGAAGAGGCGAGGTCAAAAGACCCGCGCGCGTAGTAGCGCCTATCAAGGTAAATTGCGGTAAATCAAGTTTAATAGAACGAGCAGCAGGCCCCTCTCCAATCATGATATCGATTTGATAATCTTCCATCGCCGGATACAAGACTTCTTCAACAACTGGACTTAAGCGATGAATTTCATCGATAAACAACACATCGCCTGCTTGCAGATTGGTTAGCATTGCTGCAACATCGCCTGGACGTTCAAGCACAGGCCCCGACGTTTGCCTCAAACCAACACCTAATTCATTCGCAATAATATGGGCCAGTGTTGTTTTACCTAGTCCTGGCGGCCCAAAAATAAGCACGTGATCAAGCGACTCGTTGCGTGCTTTTGCCGCACGAATAAAAATATCCATTTGATCGCACACTGATTCTTGCCCAATATACTCTCGTAAATATTTTGGGCGTAAGGCACGGTCAACGGGATCCTTTTCTTGTTGTTCTGGTGCAATAATTCTATCGGCGTGCATCATCACATCATCTCCCGTAGTGCACGGCGAATCAGTTCTTCGCTACTCGCCGCACCATCATCAATTTTTGTCACGCTGCGTCCCGCTTCTTGTTGTTTATAACCCAAGGTAATCAATGCAGAGATAGCATCTTGTAAAATTTGATGACGACCTCTGCTTTGACCCTCTATACCTTGTTTGATGGGCAAGGTTCCCGCTGTGGGCGTACCTTGATACCAATCGGATAATTTATCACGCATCTCAACTACCAAACGTTCCGCAGTTTTTTTGCCAACGCCAGGCAATCGTACCAGGCTCGCTGTATCGTTATTAAGAACACAATGCACAAACTCACCAGGCGCTGTACTCGATAAAATCGTCAGCGCTAAACGCGGCCCCACGCCATTCACTTTGAGCAATGACCTAAACAAAAGACGTTCATCGCGCGTATAAAACCCATAGAGGTGATGCGCATCTTCACGCACTACAAAATGTGTAAAAAGAGTCACTTCCTGCAAAATGTCTGGTAATTGATAAAAGGTGCTCATGGGTGCGTCAATTTCATAACCGATACCCTGAACCTCCACGAGTAATTGTGGAGGTTGTTTTTCTAGAATAATACCGCGTATCTGTCCAATCATGTTTGTGTTCTCATATAAATTAATCTTCAGAACATGACAACATTCTATTTCTCTTATTCATCTCCTACCCATTCATGCTTCGAGACAGCGCAAAAAAATGTCATTCCCGCGAAGGCGGGAACCCATGGCGAACAACCTCATAAATTAGCTATTTTGAGGTTTTGGGATGGGTTCCCGCCTTCGCGGGAATGACATTTTTTTGCGCTGTCTCGAAGCATAAATGGGTTAGTGCGTTCCTATCTTTAATCCCTATCAAATTTTGTCATATCCAGAGAAATTAATCATACACTCTTCTCTAGCGAAAATTGAATCCCTTACTCGTAAGCCCACGCGCATGCGCATGACAAAGCGCGATCGCAAGCGCATCAGCTGCATCTGCCTGCAAGTTACCCGTCACATTCAATAAGCGTTTCACCATGAATTGCACTTGATCTTTGCTAGCAGCCCCATGACCTACCACCGATTTCTTTACCTGACGCGCCGAATATTCAGCTATGGGAATATTGAGCGCCACAATTGCTGCTCCACGTGCTTGTCCTAATTTGAGTGCTGAATTCGGATTTTCTTGCATAAATACTTGCTCGACAGCAGCTTCATGCGGTTGATAAGACTGGATGATTTGCTGGAGACCCAAAAAAATTTGCCGCAATCGATCACAAGAGGGATAGGAGGTTAAATCAAGATGCCCGCTCGTTAGATAAATATGCCTATTTCCTTCAAGACGAATTACACCATAGCCTGTACGGCGTGATCCCGGATCAATTCCTATAACCACAGTCATATCATGCTCCTGCAGATGAGAGACAATGCCTCATACGGAAATGTAGTGGTGCTGCAACGAAGTTGAGTTTAAGACAACTCATTCAATATCGCTTCCTCGATATTCGCATTGGAATAAACAGATTGTACGTCATCTAAATCTTCTAGCACATCAAGCAAATTCATTACTTTTTCAGCGGTTTCCTTGTCAGTAATAGAGACATGCGTAGAACACATCACTACATCAGCATGCTCAGGGCGAAAACCCACTTTAGTCAGTGCTTCTCTGATTGAGATAAAGCATTCAGGAGTAGTAATAACATCCACACTTTGATCATCATTCAAAATGATATCATCAGCACCCAACTCTAACGCATGCTCCATTAAACGCTCTTCATCGACACCCGGTGCAAACGTTAGTTGCCCCTGTTTTGTAAAAAGATAGGATACAGAACCATCTGTTCCAAGATTACCACCGTTTTTTGTAAACGCATGCCTTACATCTGCAGCCGTACGATTGCGATTATTGGTCATGCAATCAACCATCACAGCAATGCCACCCGGTCCATAACCTTCATATCGCACTTCTTCAACACTCTCACCATCCATCCCGCCCGCACCACGCTTGATTGCACGCTCAATAACATCTTTAGTCATATTAGCTTCTTGGGCTTTATCTAGCGCTGCACGCAAACGCGGATTTGAGTTGGGATCGCCCCCGCCCATCTTAGCCGAAACGGTGACTTCACGAATAATCTTAGTGTAAAGTTTGCCGCGCTTTGCATCGACTTTTGCTTTATGTCGCTTGATGTTAGCCCATTTGCTATGACCTGCCATGTGTTTATTCCTTTGTTTTAACCACACGAATGCCCAATTCAATCAGCTGCTCTTGCGTAACAGGAGCAGGTGCGTCCATGAGTGGACAACTTGCTGTTTGCGTTTTCGGAAATGCGATAACATCACGAATTGAGCTCGCTCCTGTCATCAACATCACCAACCGATCTAAACCAAATGCGATACCCCCATGCGGAGGACAACCTAATCGCATTGCAGTAAGCAAATGTCCAAATTTTTCTTCAGCTTCTTCGTCATTGATATTAAGAATATTAAATACGGCTTTCTGCATATCAGCAGAACTAATTCGCACTGAACCACCACCAATTTCACTGCCATTTAATACCATATCGTAAGCGCGAGCTAGCATATGATGCGGATCTTTCATTAACTCATCAACGGTATCTGCCTTTGGAGAAGTAAATGGGTGATGACAAGCTGAGAGCCGGCCTTCACCTTTCTCAAACATGGGGAAATCAATCACCCACAAAATACGCCATCCTTGTTCAATCAAGTTGCGATCGTGCGCAACCTTGAGTCGCAGCGCACCCAATGACTCATTGACCACAGATACTTTGTCTGCCCCAAAGAAAACAATATCACCGACGGTCGCTTGCGTTCGTTCGAGGATTCCCTCTACTACCGCATCAGGTAAAAATTTCAAAATAGGTGATTGCAACCCTTCTTTACCTTCCGCATTTATTTTGATATAGGCAAGACCTCGTGCACCAAAAATGGTGATATAATGAGTATATTCATCAATTTCTTTACGACTGATAGCAGCACCTCCCGGCACACGTAAGGCTGCGATGCGACTATGAGGATCATTTGCAGGCCCTGCAAAAACTTTAAATTCCACCTCTTTCATCAAATCACCAATATCGACCAATTCCAGCGGGATACGTAAATCCGGCTTATCTGAACCAAAGCGGCTCATTGCCTCCGCGTAGGTCATGCGTGGAAATGGACCTGGCAAGGTGACATTCAACAGTTCCGTGAACATACCACGAATCATATCTTCCATAATGGCTTGGATTTCATGTTCACTAAGAAATGATGTTTCAATGTCGAGTTGCGTGAATTCAGGCTGACGATCCGCGCGTAAATCTTCGTCGCGAAAACAACGCACAATTTGATAATAGCGGTCAATGCCAGACATCATGAGCAGCTGCTTAAATTGCTGTGGCGATTGCGGTAATGCAAAGAAACTGCCAGGCTTCGTGCGGCTAGGAACAAGGTAGTCGCGCGCGCCTTCAGGGGTTGCACGAGTCAAAAATGGTGTTTCAACGTCAATGAATCCATGTCCATCCAGATAATGCCGTAAATAACGCGCGATGTGAGCACGAGTTTTCAAACGCGCAAGCATTTCAGGGCGGCGAATATCCAGATAGCGATAACGCAAACGCACTTCTTCTCCCGCATCATGAAATTCATCGTCAATAGGAAAAGGGAGTGGCTCAGAACGGTTTAATATGGTTAATTCAGACGCCGCAACTTCAATGTCACCCGTTTGTAGATTTGAGTTAACCGTTCCCTCAGGACGTCTTCTGACCTTGCCTTTGACTTGAATGACGTATTCGCTGCGAATGGACTCCGCCTTAGAAAAAGCCTCGCCTTGCAAAGGCGCAACGACCACTTGAACTATCCCTTCGCGATCACGTAAATCAATAAATATAACACCGCCATGATCACGCCGACGATGAACCCATCCTGCTAATTTGACTTCTTGACCTAATAAATCAGCGGTTGTTTGACCGCAATAATGACTACGCATGAATTTTACCTTTGTACGCTATGAGTTCATCACTCCGAAAGAGAGAATTCTATTTTTATTTAAACTCCGATACCAAAACGACTGCGGATGGAGTTAAACTAGTTTCTGCTTAGCAGGCGATACACTTGGCTGAACCACCCCCAATGAGATCACGAATTTTAATGCTTGATCAACACTAATATCTAGCTCTTTCACTTTACTTTTGGGTGTCATCATGAGGAAACCTGAGGTAGGATTAGGCGTTGTTGGAATAAAATAACTCACCATTTGCTCACCCGCTAAACAACCCTCAATTGCATCACTCACTTCACCCGTTTGGAAGGCTATGCTCCAGACCCCAGCACAAGGATATTCCACTAACAACACTTTGCGAAAAGATTGACCGCCCGGTTGGAACAATGTTTCGGTGACTTGTTTAACACCCGTATAAACCGAGCGCACCAACGGAATACGCATCATGACCGCATCCCCTAGCTGAACCAAACGCCGGCCAACGAAATTAGCAACAAACAAACCCGTAAAAAAAATGACTAGCAGGGTAAGAATGACACCAATGCCGGGCACGTGGAACCCTATTAAAACATCTGGCTGGAAATCATGAGGAAGAAGTAATAATGACTTGCTTAAGAGATCCACAAGAAATTTGATCACTGCTAATGTAATTATCACAGGCAACCAGACTAACAAGCCTGAAATAAAATATTTACGCATTGATGCAATCATGATGTTGCCCCTGAATCGGTAGATGATGAGCTGGTTGATGATGTGTCCTTAGGTTTTGTATCCGTTGATTTATTATCGGTCGACTTGCTGTCCGTTGATTTGGAATCTTTCGATTTAGAGTCCGATCCACCACTGCTATCTGCAGCATTTTCAGCTTGATGAGCTGATGTAGACTTACCTTTAGCACTATAGTCCGTCACGTACCAACCCGTCCCTTTTAGCTGAAATGCAGCTGCCGAAACCAGCTTATGTAATGCAGATTGATGGCATTTAGGACAATCCGTGAGTGGCACATCCGACATCTTTTGAATAGCCTCTAAATGATGATTGCATGCGGAACATTGATATTCGTAAATTGGCATAACATACCTCAGTAACATTCAATTTAATTTCGCGTAGAGACCCCGTGGCAAGCCACGGGGTATTAATTTAATAAAAATTTGCAGTCTGGACGAATCCCAGGTTACATTTTATCATTCTATAGGCCGTAAGAATAAGTATCTTGGTTTTTATTTTTAATTTCTGTTACAAAATGTTAGAGAGAGACATAAATGGCACCTATTCTCGTTCTTTATTACAGCCGCTATGGGTCAGTTAAACAAATGGCGCACTACATTGCTCGCGGAATTGAATCCATACCCGGTATGGAAGCAAAAATCCGCACAGTTCCACCCGTTTCACCCACCACTTGCGCAACTGATCCCAGCATTCCCGAAAGTGGCGCACCCTATGCAACGCTTGATGACTTAAAAGAATGCGCCGGGCTCGCGCTTGGCAGCCCTACCCGATTTGGAAATATGGCTGCACCATTGAAATATTTTCTCGACCAGACTAGCGGTCTTTGGTTATCAGGAAACTTGGTTAATAAGCCAGCTGCCGTTTTCACCTCTACCTCTACCCTACACGGTGGGCAAGAAAGCACCTTACTGAGTATGATGTTACCGTTATTTCATTTAGGCTTTGTTTTGCTTGGTATTCCTTATACCGAATCCGATCTTAATACCACACAAAGCGGCGGCACTCCTTATGGCGCATCGCATGTGGCTGGAACCACAGGAAAAAATCCTGTCGCAGACGAGGAGCAACGCCTGTGTTTTGCACTTGGAAAAAGACTGGCAGAAGTAGCAGTAAGGATGAAGAAATGAGCAACGGTTTTTATACCCACCCTGGTTTTCACCTTATAGAAATACTGATTGCCATTACTATCCTCAGTATCACAGCCTCATTCAGTTTGCCACTTTACTCATCCTATCTGGTTGCGACAAGACGCTTAGAAGCCGCAACAACACTGTCTAAGCTTGCGATCGCAATGGAACAATATCATATCGAGCAGAATACCTATCAAAATGCATCCCTTGCTACGCTACATTTTCCTGAAATGATTGCTAAAAATAATTATCAATTAATCATTCAAACCACAACCGATACTCACTATCTCCTCCTTGCAAAACCAGTAGGCAAGCAATCTGAAAAAGATCAGCGATGTAAAACATTAACATTGACCTCAGCGGGTGAAAAAGGGGTCACTGGAACTGGCCGTGTGAATACGTGCTGGTGAGCATCATCACAAGGTAGAGGCTGTCCATGGCTATCGTTGATCGCACCATTTCGATCTGGGTAAACGACGCGTGTTCTTCCCGATTTATTAATAACAATAGCCCACATAGGTGATTGTGCATGGCAATGCCAAAATGTGCCATTATCACTGTACGTCAATCCTGTAGGTGAAAATAACACATAGTGACGATAGCGAGGAAACGAACGCCAATGCACACTACCATGCAAAGGTTGTGCCTGGATCACAGCAAGGATTTGCTCACGATTTTTCACTATCCCATCTTCATTTTCATTCATAAAGACAATTTGATCATCTGCCCAATCATCTCCGCATGTCTTATTATCTTTGCTTGCACAAAACACAAGGGGAATGCCTCGTGCGTGTGCTTCGAATTTCGCCAAATCAATAGCCCGCAATAATTGTTCTTGCAAAATTTCATCATTTGTATGATGTAAAAAATCTTGCAACATCGGCAATGAAATCACGATGAGAATCGTAATGATTGATAATGTTATCAGTGCTTCAATCAGCGTAAATGCATGTTGAGATTTAATCATGTGGCAAGTGACGTCGAACTCACGTTAAATTATGTGTAAGCATTCAGGTGGTAGGAAAAATAGTTTATTTTTCCTACCACCTGAACACTTACAATGATGTTAAATCTTTCGGACGCATATGTGGGAACAAAATCACATCGCGAATAGAGGGTGAGTCAGTAAAGAGCATCACCAAACGATCTATTCCTATTCCTTCGCCCGCCGTGGGTGGCAAGCCATGTTCAAGCGCAATAATATAATCGGAATCATAAGGCATCGCTTCATCATCACCCGCCGCTTTGCCTACCATTTGTTGGCGAAAACGTTCAGCCTGATCTTCAGGATCATTTAGTTCTGAAAATCCATTCGCGATTTCTCTACCTGCAATGAAAAGCTCAAAGCGGTCAGTAACAAATGGATCCCTATCATTGCATCGCGCCAAAGGTGATACTTCTGCAGGATATTCAGTGATAAAAGTCGGTTGCTTCAACTGAGGCTCGACCGTTTTATCAAAAATCCCGACCTGAATTTTGCCTAACCCATCATGCTCTCGAATAGGAATGCCTAATGTTGTGGCTATGTTTTTTGCCGCATCCAATGACTGAATATCTTCTTCTTCCAACTTAGGATTATATTTCAAGATAGATTGCTTTAAGGTAAGACGTGCAAAAGGTTTGCTGAAATCAAATGAGATATCTTGATAGGAAAACAGAGTAGAACCTAACACATTGATTGCAATTTGATGGAACATTTCTTCTGTTAAACTCATCAAATCATGATAATCTGCATAGGCCTGATAAAATTCCAGCATCGTAAATTCGGGATTATGTTGGGTTGACACCCCTTCATTGCGAAAATTACGATTGATTTCAAATACACGCTCAAAGCCACCCACCACCAATCGCTTCAAATATAATTCTGGCGCGATACGCAAATAAAGTGGCAAATCTAAAGCATGATGATGTGTCACAAATGGTCTAGCCGCAGCCCCACCGGCAAGCACTTGCATCATAGGCGTTTCGACTTCGAGATACTGCCTCTCTTGCAAAAATTGACGAATGATATTGGTGATTTTTGAGCGCATAATAAATGTACGCCGAGTTTCATCATTTGCAATCAAGTCCAAATAACGTTGGCGATAACGTGTTTCTTGGTCTGTCAGCCCATGAAATTTGTCAGGCATTGGCCGTATCGCTTTAGTGAGTAGGCGCATTCTCTGCACCGAGACAGTAAGCTCGCCCGTTTTTGTTTTAAACAAATGGCCTTGCACGCCAATAATATCGCCCAAATCCCATTGTTTAAATTCTTCATATACCTGTGGTGTCACGTCATCTTCGCGAATGTAAAGCTGAAGACGCGAAGACATATCTTGAATATGCGTAAAACTGGCCTTGCCCATGAGGCGACGCGTCATCATACGTCCCGCAACACTCACATGAATAGGATGAGCTTCAAATGTTGATCCCTCATTGTCACCATATTGCTTCAACAAATCGGCTGCCAACGCATCACGGCGAAAATCGGTAGGATACGCTTTACCCTTCTTGCGCCACTCCCCTAACTTGATACGACGTTGTTCGATTAAATCATTTGTATTGATGGCTTCATTATCTTGATTCTGATCAGACATATTCCTCACCTGCTTCATTTCATCACTCTACTCATAACCCAGCTATTAAGCTCGCTTCAATAAATTTATCCAAGTCTCCATCCAATACTGCTTGCGTATTACCAACTTCAACACCCGTGCGCAAATCTTTAATGCGCGACATGTCTAATACGTAAGAGCGAATCTGACTACCCCAGGTGATATCTTTTTTATTGGCCTCAAGCACTGCTTGTTTATCTCGTTGCTTTTGGATCTCCAACTCATACAGTTTAGCACGCAACTGTTTCATTGCTTGCGCTCTATTTTTATGCTGTGAGCGATCGGATTGACACTGTACTACGGTATTAGTGGGAAGATGTGTGATACGAATCGCGGAATCAGTGCGGTTTACATGCTGCCCGCCTGCACCACTAGCACGATACGTATCGATACGCAAATCAGCAGGATTAATTGCAATCTGAACCTTGTCATCAATTTCAGGTGAAATGAAGACCGAAGCAAACGAAGTATGCCGTTTATTATTAGAATCGAAAGGCGATTTACGCACCAGCCTATGCACACCACTCTCAGTGCGTAACCAGCCATAAGCATATGGCCCTTCAAATTTCACCGTGGCACTTTTAACTCCTGCCACTTCACCAGGTGAGACTTCAATGAGTTCAGTTTTAAAACCATGTCGCTCTCCCCAACGCAGATACATGCGTAATAACATATTTGCCCAATCTTGGGCCTCTGTGCCACCTGAACCAGACTGAATATCCATGTATGCTGAATTAACATCCATTTCACCCGAAAACATACGGCGAAACTCAAGTTCTTCAATGTGTTTAGTGAGTTGTTCCGCATCGTTTTGAATTGCCTCCAGTGTATCTGTATCATTTTCACTGGCAGCCAATTCGTATAATTCTTCTGTTTCTCGTAGATGGTTTTGCAGCGCCTGCATCATATGGACGACTTCTTCTAACTCTGCGCGCTCCTTTCCTAAAGCATGCGCTTTATCTTGTTGCTTCCAGCTCTCCGGGGCTTCTAATTCTTGTCTGATCGCGATCAATCGTTCCTTCTTCTGATCAACCTCAAAGATACCCCCAAATACCTTCTAAGCGGATTTGCAATTCTTTGAGATAATTTCGCATAGATGTAATTTCAATCATGATGTAACCCTTTTATGCTGTTGCGCGACAATGTAACAAGTTTTTCCCTAGGAATCTAGGCCAAGGTTACTCACATCAAGGTCAGTTTTCGTGCAAACTCTTCGCAAAAATTAGCGCATCTTCATTCCCTGATACAGTTGGATAATATCCTTTACGCTCGCCAACTTGATGAAATTGCATTTGCTTATAAAGGGAAATAGCACGGCTATTTGAGCGACGCACCTCAAGATAGGCCATGCCAATTCCATGCTGCTTGGCATGGCTCAACGCATGCTCAAGCAATTTACGCCCAAAACCTTGGTGCTGATATTCATGCAAGACGCCTACGTTTAGCACGTGACATTCTTCAATTGTTTGCGAAATAATAATAAAACCGATGATTTTTTTATTTATTTCAACAACCCATCCGATATAACCTGATTGGAAACAAGCCTTGAATGTTGCTTCCACCCATGGTGTAACATGAACTATTTTTTCAATGACGAGCAGTTGATCGAGATCAGATTGGAATAACGTTCGCAGCATAAGTCTATCTTTGTCAGCAACTTGATAATCGAGTTATAGTATAGCAATTTAACTCGGGGTCTTACCATTATATGCCATACCGACTGACAAAAATCTACACGCGCAAAGGGGACAAAGGGTATACCACACTTCGCGGTAAGCCCATAGCAAAAGATGACCTTTTGCTTGAGGCTATCGGCACCATCGATGAACTAAACTCTGTCATTGGCTTTGTCATCTCTTTGCAAATTAATGACAACCTTATTGAACATTGCCTAACACAAATCCAGAATGATTTATTTGATCTAGGTGGTGAGTTGCACTTGCCTGATCGAATCACTATAACTGCAGAAAAAGTCACTCAACTAGAACGCGCTCTCGATGGGTGGAACAAATTACTACCACCCCTCAAAGAATTTTTGCTCCCGCGTGGCAATCCTAAATCTGCTGCCAGCCATGTTGCACGCACGGTATGCCGGCGCGCAGAACGCTGCATGGTAAGGCTGCATAGGCAAGTTACACTGAATAATCTTGAAATGTTACGTTATTTAAATCGTCTCTCGGATCTACTTTTTGTTATTGCTCGCATGCTCGCGCGCGAAAGTAATGAGAAAGAAATGATGTGGGAACACCGGTAACGATTCTTTTACCCCATGAATCGTTAGAGTGCATTTCAGAAAGGTTGCTATAGTTCTTCAGGTAAATATCTGGTGAATAATCGTCATCTATGGACTCGCCCAACGGCCGCCATCCACGCAATCTCCTAATGGGCGTCATCCCGCGCGGCTTTTAGCGCGGGATGACGACCGTTGGGCGATTCCATAGATGACGATTATTCACCAGATATTTACCTGAAGAACTATAGCAACCTTTCTGAGACGCACTTATCGTTACCCCACTTTGTCCATTTTTTTCTTTGGCATGTATAAATCGGTAATCGTGCCTTCGAAAACTTCAGCCGCAAGTGCAATAGTTTCTGACAACGTCGGATGTGGATGAATAGTCAGTGCAACATCTCCAGCATCACAACCCATCTCGATAGCCAAAGCCACCTCAGCAATTAACTCTCCTGCATTTGGACCCACTATACCTGCGCCAATGATACGATGTGTTGTCTCATCAATAATGAGTTTGGTCAACCCTTCGCTGCGACCAATACTAAGCGCGCGACCACTTGCTGCCCATGGGAAAACACCCTTAGCATATTTGATGCTTTTGGCTTTCGCTTCATTTTCTGTAACGCCAACCCAAGCTACTTCCGGGTCAGTATAGGCAACACTCGCAATACATTTGGCATCGAAATAGTGCTTAAGCCCTGCAATTACCTCGGCTGCAACGCGACCTTCCGGCATGGCTTTGTGTGCCAACATCGGGTTGCCGACCACATCACCAATCGCATAAATATGCGGCACATTGGTGCGCATTTGTTTATCGACAGCAATAAATCCGCGGTCATCTACTGTGACACCTGCTTTCGCTGCATTAATTTGATCACCATTTGCACGCCTACCCACAGCGCAAAGAATACGGTCAAATTTTTCCGGTTTTTGCGGTGCGCCCTCGCCCTCGAATGTCACATATAATCCCTCTTTTTTCGCTTCCACTTTAGTAACTTTTGATTTTAGATATATATTTTTATATCGCCCCTTAATACGCTTATAAAGTGGCATAACAACATCCTGATCAGCTCCTGGTATAATCTGATCCATTAATTCAACAACAGTAATATCCGTCCCCAGCGTGTGATAAACCGTTGCCATTTCTAAACCGATAATACCACCACCAATGACCAGCATATTGCCACTCACCTGGTTAAGCTCCAATGCGCCGGTGGAGTCAATAATGCGAGGATCCTCTGGTAAAAATGGAAGTGTAACAGGACGCGAACCGACAGCAATAATGGCTTGTTGAAACTGCACAATTTCTTTTTTACCATCTTTCATCGTCACTTCAATTTCATGGTCTGAAACAAATTGCGCAACGCCAATCATTACTTCTACCTTGCGAACCTTAGCTAGCGTCTTGACGCCACCCGTTAATTTCGCAACAACGCTATTTTTCCATTCAACTAATTTTTTAGTGTCTATTGTTGGTTTACCAAATTGCACACCACACTCTGACAGCTCCGCTGCCTCATCGATAACTTTTGCGGCATGTAGTAATGCTTTGGATGGAATACAACCCACGTTTAAACACACACCACCAAGAGAGGTATAACGCTCAATGAGGATCACTTTTTTACCCAAATCAGCCGCACGAAACGCCGCGGTATACCCACCAGGGCCACTACCAATTACTACCACTTCGGTTTGAATACTCATCTTTTAATCCTTATAGCAACAAATTTCGAATATCTAACAACATATTACTTAAATGCACAATGAATCTAGCACCATCTGCACCATCAACAACACGATGGTCATAGGACAGTGACAACGGCAGCATAAGACGCGGCACGAATGTACCATCTTGATAAACGGGTTTATACGATGATTTAGACACCCCCAAAATCGCAACTTCGGGAAAGTTAATAATGGGCGTAAACGCAGTCCCACCGATTCCACCTAAACTTGAAATAGAAAAACAACCGCCCTGCATCTCGTAAGGTGTTAATTGTTTATTGCGTGCTTTTTCGCTCACTTGCGCCAATTCATCGGCTAAATCAGTTAACCCTTTTTTATCCACATCGCGAATTACGGGTACCACTAATCCATCGGGTGTATCTACCGCTACTCCTAAATGAAAATACTTTTTCATTACTAGATTTTCTCCCGTTGCATCAAGTGATGCATTGACATGCGGGAATACTTTTAATGATGCGACAACGGCTTTCATAATGAATACTAGCGGTGTGAGCTTAACGCGTTGTTTATCCATCTCTGCTTTTTGTGCCTGACGAAAATCTTCCATTGCCGTAATGTCCGCTTCACCAAATTGTGTGACATGCGGAATCATCGCCCAATTACGCTTTAGATGGTTACCCGAAATTTTTTTAATCCGAGACAATTTTTGCGATTCAATAGGACCAAATTTGGAAAAATCAATAACCGGTAATGCAGACAACGACGGAGCGTTAACACCGCTTTGTAGTTGTGATAATTGGCTCTTCACAAACTCCTGTAGATCTTCCTTCAAGATACGTTGTTTAGGGCCACTGCCTAAAATCGAGGCTAAATTCACACCTAACTCACGTGCTAAGCGGCGTACACCTGGTCCTGCATGCACATCGCTCATTGACTGTTCAATCAATGTCTCTGGTGGAGTAATAACTACGTCGGATTGCGAAACTGTCTTAGGTTCTTCGATGGTTGCCGTGATTGATTTTTCAGGGACTGATTTTTCAGGCTGCTTAGGCTCTTTTACCGCTAACGGTACAGCTGCAGACTCCGTAGCCACACCTGTTTCGATAGTAATGAGCACTGAGCCATTAGCGACTTTATCGCCGACTTTAACCTTGACTTCATTAACCGTACCCGCATCAGTAGTTGGAATTTCCATGGTTGCTTTATCTGACTCGAATGTCACGATAGGTGTATCGACATCAATCTTATCGCCAGGCTTTACTAACACTTCAATCACCGTTACATCCGGCGCACCGCCCAAATCGGGGGTTGTAATATTCTTCAATGCCAAAGCCATATCCTCCTTAAGTGTAACGTACAAAGACTAATACTATTATGGTCATACTGTTATGGGATTCGGTTTCTTGGGATCAATACCATATTTTTTGATGGCAGCAGTAATCATACTTGCTGGAACCGCGCCTTCTTTCATCAAAGCATATAATGCAGCAACAACAATATAGTAACGGTCTACTTCAAAGAAACGACGTAAATTTTCCCGCGTATCACTACGGCCAAACCCATCCGTACCCAATGTAACATAAGTGCGCGGAATATAGGGTCTTATCAAATCAGCATAAGCACGCACATAATCCGTCGCGGCAACAACAGGTCCATGATGATCCTGTAAGCTATGCTCAACATACGACAGAGCAGGGGGTTGCTCCGGCATTAACATATTCGCACGCGTAATCGCAACACCATCGCGCTGCAATTCACCGAAGCTTGTCACACTCCAAACATCCGCAGAAACATCAAAATCCTTTTGCAATAAATCGGCTGCTGCAATCGCTTCATTTAAAATTGTGCCGCTACCCAATAACTGGACTTTGTGTTTAGCATCACCACCCTTACTCAATAAATACATTCCTTTGATAATGCCTTCTTCCACACCTTTAGGCATAGCGGGCTGATTATATCGCTCATTCATAGCCAGAATATAATAAAAAACGTCTTTTTCTTCCGCGACCATCTCATGCAAACCATGCTGAATAATGACTGCCATTTCATAGCCGAATGCCGGATCATAAGCACGGCAATTGGGAACAGTTGATGCAGATAATAGACTCGTTCCATCTTGATGCTGTAATCCCTCACCCTCTAAGGTGGTGCGTCCTGCTGTTGCGCCAATCAAAAAGCCTCGCGCGCGCATATCACCTGCCGCCCAGATAAAATCGCCAACACGCTGAAACCCAAACATAGAGTAATAAGTAAAGAATGGGATCATGGGGAAACGATTCGTCGCATACGAAGTGGCCGCAGCAATCCAGGAAGACAAACATCCGGCTTCAGTAATTCCTTCTTCCAACACCTGTCCACTTTGAGTCTCATGGTAATACAGAAATTGTTCCTTATCTTCCGGCGTATACAGTTGCCCAACAGGTGAATAAATACCAACTTGCCTAAATAACGCTTCTAAACCAAACGTACGCACTTCATCAGAGAAAATAGGAACAATGCGTGGGCCTATCGTTTTATCTTTTAGTAATATATTCAGTATACGGCCTAACACCATGGTCGTTGACATAGTCCTATCTGCTGAGCCTTGCAACACCACATCGAATGTAGATAGCGTAGGAATGGCTAGTGGTTGCGATACCACATGACGCAAGGGTAGATAGCCACCTAATTTTTCACGCTGTGCCAGTAAATATTTCATCTCTACACTATCATTTTTTAGTTTGAGAAAATTGAAACTAGTCAATTCTTGATCTTTGATTGGCAGCTTAAAACGGTTGCGAAATGCCTTTAGTTCTTCTTCACTCATATCAAGCGCATTATGCGCTATATTTTTTCCTTCAGCTGATGTGCCCAAGCCATAACCTTTTACTCCTTGGGTTAAGATCACAATCGGTTGTCCTTTGTGCGCAGCAGCAGCAGCGTAAGCTGCATAAATTTTCAAGGGATCATGTGCACCGCGATGTAACTGTCCAAGCTCTTCATCTGACATATCAGCAACTAATGCTTTTAACGCATCTGTATTAAAGAGAAATTCACGCAAATAAGCGCCACCGCGCACATAAGCCGTTTGTAAATCTCCATCCACACATTCGTTCAATCTTTTAATCAAGGCACCCGATTTATCTTTAGCAAACAAGGGGTCCCAGCGACTATCCCATAACACTTTAATCACCTTCCATCTGGCGCCATGGAAAATGCCTTCTAACTCCTGGACAATTTTCCCATTACCACGGACTAAGCCATCAAGACGCTGAAGATTGCAATTCACCACGAAAATAAGATTATCCAGTTTTTCGCGCCCAGCAAGTGCGAGTCCTGCGATCGATTCCGGTTCATCCATCTCACCATCGCCACAAAATACCCAAACCTTACGACCCATTGCAGATAATAGGCCACGATTTTCCAAGTAGTTGAGAAACCTAGCCTGATATACACCCTGCAATAACCCAAGTCCGAGCGAAACAGTAGCAAATTGCCAAAAGTTGGGCATCAGCCAAGGGTGCGGATAAGAGGATATGCCCTCACCATTAACTTCCTGACGGAAATTAATGAGCTGTTTCTCGGTCAGTCGACCTTCCAGATAGGCACGCGCATAATTACCTTCTGCAGAATGCCCCTGAAAATAAACTAAATCACCTGGATTTTCTTTTGTTGCCCCCCTAAAAAAGTGATTCATGCCCACTTCATATAGGGTTGCGATAGAAGCAAACGATGACAAATGACCGCCTACTCCGCCTGCTTTGTTTTTCGCCCTCATTACCATTGCAATAGCATTCCAACGTATGGATGCTTCGATGATCGCTTCAAGTTCTATGTTACCCGGGTAGACAGGTTGTTGACTCACCGATATTGTGTTGACATAAGGCAAAACCCATTGCGCTATGCCACTGTCTATGCCTTGTCTTTCTGCTTCTTCTAATAATTTTTGTAAAATATGCTGGGCACGTTCTTTCCCCTCGTATTCAACGAGTGATGCTAGCGCGTCTAGCCATTCTTGAGTTTCAATAGGATCACTATCACTCCACGCTTTCGTCATTACTCTTTTCCTGTTGGTCTAATTTTGCGGCTAAGTTTACTCGAATATGATTAAAAATCCAAAGTCTGCCTTTTTACTCGATGTTCTAGTTTTTCTATCGAGT
>Ga0207082_1087_pt1 | contig 19349 bp, 17 predicted proteins | sample Alteio_BWMinHeat_56_FD_153588 | JGI IMG/M metagenome (GOLD analysis project Ga0207082, IMG submission 153588) | Enriched cells from forest soil in Barre Woods Harvard Forest LTER site, Petersham, Massachusetts, United States -... | ecosystem: Environmental > Terrestrial > Soil > Temperate forest >...
TGGTAGCCGTGATAATGGTGGTTTATACAATGATGTAAGCCGTACAAATGGTGGCTGGGCCCCTGAGTTTGTTGCTGCAGCATTTAAATTGCAGAATGGTGAGATATCTCAAGTTATCAAAACGAAGTTTGGTTATCATATCATCAAAATGATAAACCGAAAAGGCGACGAAGCAGATCTTCGCCATATACTTATCATGCCAGAAGTTACCAGTGCTGATTTCAAAAAGGCAATGGATAAACTAGACAGTGTAAGAAAAGAATTGGTAGCAGGTAAAATGTCGTACTCTGAAGCAGTAGGTAAATTTGCTACTGACGAAGCTTCTAAGCGTACAGGTGGCATGGTAGCAGATCCTAATACCGGCAAAACAATATTGCCTATCAGTAAACTAGACCCAGGTATGGTATTGATTTTGGATAGTCTGCAACCCGGTGGTTACTCTGCTCCACAGATATTCTCTAACGAAAAAGGTGAAAAATCTTGTCGTATCGTTTATTTTAACGTTTATTACTATTTTTTCTTCTTTGTAAAAAGATCATCTATGTTCCTATCGTTATAAAATTCATTTTTTTCAGGATGTAATGCATGTTCATTTGCCCAGGTATCAAATTTTGACATAGCACCATCATGAAACTTGTTCCACGCCTCATATTGCTGTAGATTCTCCATCTTAGCAAATAACCATTCATTATACACATCAAAAAAACCACTTCTTGCCATTTCATCCTGGTAAGCAAATAAAGAATAAGGATATTTATTAGCATAACTACTATACCATTCCATTAAGAAACGAGTACGCAGCATAGTAAGAGATTCAGTAGTGATGCCATCGCTTATAACAGGAGATAATTTAATATAAGTACTGTAAACAGCCTGTTCGAAATTTTTTATGGTTTCCTCTTTTTTTGATCTGCCATATTTGGGAACATTATCTGTGTTGGGGCTGAAAAATAGTTTCTCATAAGCATCCAGCAAAGTTTTTCGCATTTCATCAGCACGTGGTGTTTGACGTTCCATATTCACAAACATCTCACCATAAATGATAGTCCAAATAAATTTGTTGGTACCCATATACATACGTGCTGCTTCGTAATAGTTTATACGATAACCCGGGTCGTTCTTAATACCATCTAAATAGGTTTCCAGCGCATATACCTCCTCTTTTTCATCCTCTTCAACCTTACCCATTTCATGATATAAAATACCCGAATGAGGGAATCGCTCTAAGCCATGTTGTAATGTTTGTTTGGCTTTCTTTTTTTCTCCGTCAGCTGCCTGGCAAGCTGCCATTATCTGGAATGCCTGATCATCAACTTCCCCGGCCTTTAGCAGCGGTTCAATAGTTTCTTCAGCATTTCTGTAATTACCGGACAAATAATATGCTTTGCCAAGGTCGCGGTATAATACCACTTGGTTAGGTGCCAGTTGTATTGCTTTTTGATACATGGCAATAGCAGAAGGGAAATTGCCCATGCTTAGGTATTCCTTAGCTTGTTCGTACATCTGCTCTACCTCTGGTGATGGCCATTTATTCTGCGCCCTTAAAGGCAAGAAAGACACCATGCAGATTGCAATACTATATATATATTTAAGCCATTTAGCCATTTCGGGCGGCAAAATACGATTTTTAGGCGTTAGTAACTGATAAGAAGCTGAGAAGATTAACTAATGGTAAAGTTTCATATTATACCTAACAATTCTGTAATTTTCCATTACTATGAGTAATACCATAAAAAAGATCGGCATTTTGACTTCGGGAGGTGATAGTCCGGGGATGAATGCTGCCATAAGAGCTGCCACCCGCACCGCATTATACCATAATATGGAAGTTTATGGCATACGCCGAGGCTACCAAGGTATGATTGAAGGTGACATATTTAAAATGGAATCAACAGACGTATCAGATATAATACAAAGAGGTGGTACCATACTAAAAACTGCCCGTAGCAAGGAATTCATGACTCAAGAAGGCATGAAAAAAGCTTATGAACAGGTGACAAAACATGGCATTGAGGCCCTGGTACTGATTGGCGGCGATGGGACTTTTAGAGGTGCTGTCAAGTTTTTTGAGACATACACGATACCGGCTGTTGGTATACCGGGTACTATTGACAAAGACCTTACTGGTTCTGATTTCACTATTGGCTTTGATACAGCGGTGAATACTGCTGTATGGGCAATAGACAAAATAAGAGATACAGCGGAGGCGCATGACCGGCTTTTTGTTATAGAAGTAATGGGACGGGATGCAGGCTATATAGCATTGCATAGCGGGATTGCCTGTGGTGCAGAGGATATATTGATACCAGAGCAAAAAACAGATATTGAAGCCGTACTGAACCATATATATAGTGATGAGCGACGCAAAAAGACCGTACATATATTGGTAGTGTCAGAACATGAAGATTTTGGGGGTGCTGAAGAAGTATCCAAAGCTATAACAACACGTTTCCCATTATTGGATGTAAGGACCTGTATACTTGGTCATATACAAAGGGGAGGCTCTCCTACCTGTGCAGATAGAGTACTGGCCAGCAGACTAGGGCATGCAGCTATAGAAGCATTATTATGCGGACAGACACAGGTAATGGCAGGTATTGTAAACGGGGAATTAAGTTTTACACCTTTTGCTAATGCAGTGAAACAAGGCACACCGATTAGTGTTGATATGCTTGAGATGATACGGGTGTTGTCTGTTTGATGTGATGAAGTGATAATTTGATGATATGACCACTCACAATACGAGGGCCGATAGATATCAGCCCTCATATATTTAAAGACCTTGTAGCATTTATCTTTCATCAGCACTAGGGCCATACATACCCGGAACTGGTATATCTAATAAGCGTAAGTACACACTTAATTGGCCACGATGATGGTATATATGATTGTAACCGAAATCACGCAGTATTACTTTTCTAGGTAGATTGAACATCACATGTTCCCCTCTTTTCAAACTCCATACTTTCGCCAAATGTTCGTCATCAGCACCTTCAAGTGACGCTATAGCTTTGGCAACACTTTCATCATGAATACTTAAAAGTTCCGAAGTATCATTAGCGATCCTTGGTTTGATCGGGCTTTCCATAAAGTCAAAATAATCATGGTCCAGTATTCTTGAAGCCCAAACAGGCACCTCAGCAATATGTGTAGCTATACGGCCAAGTGTCATAGATTTTTCATGTGGTTTCCAGTCAGCTTTATCAAGTGGAACACGCTCTAATATTTTACGGGTTCTGGCTGCTTCAGTTTTGTATTCAGCAATAAGTGCGTCTTTCAATGCCATTTTGTTTTGGTTTTGCCTGCAAATAAGGGTATTTCCCCGACTATGGTCTTATAACTATATAGTTAGAAAGTATAATAATGCATATATAGCAACCTTAACTAAAAAATGGCAGTATTTTGGCAATACAATGTGCAAATAAGTATTATTTTTGCGCGCAATTATAGTGTTAAATTCTATACGAAATATCATTCTTGGATTCATTGACTTTTTCTATCCCCCGTTTAGAAAATGGTTAAATCCACAAACCTTCCGCTATCTGGCTTGTGGAGGTTTTAATGTGTTTCTTGATACTTTAGTTTATTATCTTAGTTACCACTACATCTTTCATGAGCACAGTTCGTTTATAGGCAAGCTGGAGATCCATCCTTATATATCAGCTTTCATGATGTCTTTTTCAGTGAGTTTCCCAGCTGGGTTCTTATTAATGAAATATGTGGTATTTACCGAATCTAACTTAAAAGGAAGAATACAGTTGTTCAGATATGCCATATTGGTATGTAGCTGCATATTATTAAATTACATATTCTTAAAATTCTTTGTTGAGTGGTGTGGCCTTTTCCCTACACCTTCTAAAATAATCACTGCTGCACTTGTGGCTATATTCAGTTACGTATCCCAACGTAATTTTACCTTCAAGGTGAAACGAGAAGAAGAAGAAATAGCCTAAATATTCCTGTAATATTAGTTTCTGCACATCACTTGATTTTTTTAATTAAAATGTCAACATTTGTATAAAATTTATCAAATGAAAAGAGTCCTCATTGGTACAATCATAGCTACCGTTATATTTTTCGGTTACCAAGCAACTATGTGGATGGGTGGTTTCCACAATGATTTCTGCTTATATAGCGGACAACAAGATACTATAATGCATAGCCTCAATAGTGCTCACCTGAAGGATGGACTCTATATGATGCCTTCTTGTGATCCTACAGTAATGAAAGATCATAAGCAAATGGAAGACGCCATGAAAAAGAATGTTGGCAAGCCTTGGGCAATGATATTTTATCATACAGCTATGGAAGATATGCAAGCAGGAAGTATGATCAAAGGTATTATGCATGTATTTTTCGCCTGCCTTTTCGTTTGCCTGGTGTTATATAACGGCAGTTTCTCTTCTTTTGGTTCGCGCTTCATGGTATCTATGGCATTTTCATTATTTGCATTAGTACTGGGGCCTATGAACGAAATGAACTGGTGGGGTTTTCCATGGGGCTTCATCAAAACCTCTGTTATTGACCTCACCTTAGGTTGGGCTATTTGCTCTATATGGCTGGCATATTATGTAAAAAAGAAAATGCCTATTGCCCAATAAGAAACAGGTAAATAAATCTGTTACCCTTATAGCGTACCTTTGCCGCCGTTATGACGCAGGAAAACCTGAAAGAGATACGGGAAAGAGTTAAACATCTGAACCGTTTTTTACATATTGAAGACCGCCTGGCAAAAACAGAAAGCGATAAGCAGTTAACCCTATCTCCCGGTTTCTGGGACGATAATAAACGTGCCACAGGTATATTAAAAGACATCAAGGTCAATAAATTTTGGCTAGACCTGTACGAAAGGGTATATACCGCCGTTGAGGACTTTGCCGTGCTTTTTGATTTTTGGAAAGCGGGTGAAGCAACTGAGGAAGAAGTACAGGATGGCTTTAATAAAGCTCTAAAAGATGTAGATGAACTGGAATTCAAGAGCACGCTAAATGCTCCTGAAGATGAGATGCCTGCTATGATGATCATCAATAGTGGTGCCGGAGGTACAGAAAGTCAGGACTGGGCCGAAATGCTGCTACGTATGTATCGTATGTACGGTGAAAAGCAAGGCTGGACAGTAAGTGAAGTAGACACCCAATATGGTGATGGTGCAGGTGTAAAACAAGCAACAATAGAGTTTAGTGGTGAATTTTCTTATGGACTATTAAAGGCCGAAAGTGGTGTGCATAGATTAGTACGTATCTCTCCTTTTGATTCTAATGCCAGAAGACATACTTCTTTTGCTTCTGTATATGTTTACCCACTGGTAGATGATAGTATTGAGATAGAAGTAAGTCCGGCAGACCTGGAATGGGAATTTTACCGCAGTGGTGGTAAAGGTGGACAGAATGTGAACAAGGTGGAAACTGCCGTGAGGTTAAAACATAAGCCTACAGGTATCATAGTAGAATGCCAACAGGCGCGAACACAGGGGGAGAACAGGGAGAAGGCATTAAAGATGTTGAAAAGCCGCTTGTATGAAGAGGAGCTTCGCAGGCGTGAAGAATTAAAGAATGCTGCGAACTCTTCTAAAAAGAAAATTGAGTGGGGTTCTCAGATACGATCTTATGTATTCCACCCCTACAAAATGATAAAAGACCACAGAACAGGGTATGAGGTAGGTAATGTAGGCCCTGTAATGGATGGAGAAATAGATGATTTTATTAAGGCTTATTTGATGAGTGCCGGGGAACTGGCTGAATAGCATTAGCATAACAAAAAAAAACCTTGTTAATTGGCTAAAGACAACACCATAAAAAAGATATTTGATATAGGACTTTTGAGAAAAATATTTTCTTTTTCAAACCCATATAAACGTACACTATATACAGCTGTTGTATTAGCAATAGTACTAGCGGTGTTATCTCCTTTACGGCCTTATCTTATTCAATACTCAGTAGACAATTTCATCAAAAAAAACCTACTACAAGGTTTGATATGGATCAGTGTTTTTCAGCTTGGAATTTTGCTTTTGGAAAGCTTGTTACGATTTTGGTTTGCCTACAGGACCAACTGGCTGGGACAAACCATTGTTAATGATATGCGCAAGGCGGTGTTCAAAAAAATAGTATTCCAAAATATCTCTTTTTATGACAAAACGCCCATAGGCACTTTAACTACCAGAACGATCAATGATATCGAATCAGTAAACGATATTTTTTCAGAGGGTATTATATCTATAGGTGCGGATATTCTAACAATTATATCCATCATTACGGTGATGGCCATTACAGATTGGAAGTTGACACTTATCTGCCTGATACCATTCCCATTATTGATCATAGCAACTTATTGGTTCAAAGAAGCAGTAAATAAATCGTTTCAACGAGTGAGCAATGCTGTTGCCCAATTGAATGCCTTTGTACAGGAACACCTGACGGGTATGTATATAGTACAATCATTTGCTGCTGAAAAAAGAGAAGCCGAGAAATTTGACACCATCAACAAAGAACATAGGAATGCCAATATCAAAAGCATATTCGCCTATTCTGTTTTCTTCCCAATAGTTGAGATCATACTGGCTATTTCCCTTGGCTTACTTGTATGGCGAGGGGCGACAGGCATGTTGCATTATGAAGTAAAGGTTGGGGTTATCATTGCCTTCATCATGTACCTCAACTTACTGTTCCGCCCGTTGCGTATGATGGCAGATAAATTCAATGTGTTGCAAATGGGCATGGTGAGAGGGGAAAGAATATTTACTGTTTTGGAGAGTACTGAGACATTGCAAAACAATGGCAGCTATATAGCCAAGAAGATAACAGGTGAAGTAGAATTCGAGGGTGTTCATTTTAGTTACAAACCGGAGTCTCCTGTACTAAGAGGTGTATCCTTTAAACTGGAACCAGGAAAAACCTTAGCTGTTGTAGGGCATACAGGTGCCGGAAAGACATCTATTATCAGCATATTGAACCGTATGTATGAAATAGAGAGCGGACATATACGCATTGATGGCCGCAACCTCAATGAGTATGATATTTTGAGCCTTCGTGAACATATTGGCATTGTATTGCAGGATGTTTTTCTTTTCTCTGGTACTATAATGGAAAATATCACCTTGCGAAATGAAGATATACCACTTAGCAAAGTAGAAGAAGTAACCAAAATGCTGGGCATACATGATTTTATCATGCGCCTTCCGGGCGGCTATGCATTCGATGTAATGGAAAGGGGCAATACTTTATCCCAAGGTCAAAAACAGCTCTTATCATTTGCACGTGCCTTGCTTTACAACCCATCCATATTGATACTGGATGAGGCCACATCATCTGTAGATAGCGAAAGTGAACAATTGATACAACATGCAATTGATACGCTGATAAAAGGACGCACATCGATAGTTATAGCTCACCGTTTGTCAACAATCCGAAAAGCGGATCAAATAATAGTGCTGGACAAAGGTCAGATCATTGAACGCGGCAACCATGATTCTCTTATAGAACAAAAAGGCTCTTATTACGACCTCTATATGGCTGTAGAAAAAGAGGAAGTACTTTAGGTCATGATAATGTTACCTAAAAGAAATAGCCCTGAACAATGTCAGGGCTATTTCTTTATAACTTAAAATGATTAAGCTACTGTAGCCGTTTCTTTTACAAACTCCAGTGCTTTTTCAACCATATTCTTTGAACCTATGTAGATTGGCACTCGTTGGTGAAGTTCACTTGGTATGATGTCCAGTATATCTATATTGCCAGTGCTAGCCAAGCCACCTGCAGCTTCCATTAAGAAGGCCATTGGGTTACATTCATACTGCAACCGCAATTTACCTTTAGGAGAACTCTTATCAGCAGGATACATGAAGATACCCCCTTTTATAAGCGTACGATGCATATCTGCTACCATAGAACCTATATAACGATGTGAATACGGACGACCTTCTTCTTTTTTGTTTTCCATGCAATAATTCAGATAGGCTTTCATACCATCATCATACTTGCAGGTATTACCCTGATTGATAGAATATATTTTACCGTTCTCCGGGCATTTGATGTTAGGATGTGAAAGGCAGAATTCACCAATTGATGGTTCAAGAGTAAAACCATTCACACTCAATTTGGTAGCATATACCATCATAGTACTGGAGCCATATATGACATAACCGGCAGCCATTAGCTTATTACCAGGTTGTAAAAAATCTTCTTTTTTAACCGGATGGCCTATAGGTGTAATACGTTTGTATATCGAGAAGATGGTACCTATCGGTGCATTTACATCTATATTTGAAGACCCATCAAGCGGATCGAACAAAACAACATATTTTGAGTCTACAGAGAAACTATCATCAAAACATACTTCATCATCATTTTCTTCAGATGCCACACCGGCACAATCAGCACTGTTCTTTAATACGCTTATGAGCATGTCATTAGCATATACATCCAGTTTCATTTGTTCTTCGCCTTGAACATTGGTAGCGCCATGTTTACCCAATATATCTACGAGACCAGCTTTCAATACCTGTTTGTTGATGATCTTACAAGCCAGTCCTATATCACGCAATAAAGCGGATAATTCGCCTGTTGCCTGTGGGAACTGTCTTGTCTCCTGGATGGTAAACTCATCCAGCGTTATTAAATTACGCTGAGAATTCATTATAAATCTTATTGTTATATCATGCAAAGTTAACAATAAGCGGTGAGAAACTAAATGGAAATGACCCAAATCATCTTATGCAAATTTCGCCAATACCTGAAGCATTTCCTGTTTGATAGCCTCATTTTGGAGGTTACCCATACTACCCTGCAGTGTATGGTGAGATATATTAAAGTCTTTAAAATCAAAAATTCCTTTTTCTATATCATTACCAACCTGTTTGTAGGCATCCCTAAAAGGCAAACCTTTATTTACGAGGTTATTAACGGCCTCTACACTGAAAAGGTATTTGTACTTTTCATCACTGAGAATATCATCTTTAATTTGCACCTGTGGCAAAGCGAAACTGAGCATTTCAAGACAACCTTCTACCTGTTCTATTGCCGGGAATAATACCTCTTTTGTCAGCTGCATATCCCTATGATAACCAGATGGCAGATTATTGGTCAATAGTGTCAACTCGTTTGGTGCGGCCTGAACCCTTGCAGATTTAGCTCTTATTAATTCAAAAATATCGGGGTTCTTTTTGTGTGGCATGATACTGCTGCCTGTAGTAAGAGAAGAAGGGAAACTAATGAATCCAAAGTTCTGACTGATATACAAACACACATCCATAGCCAATTTACCCAATGTGGCAGCAATACTGCTTAATGCCATTGCAAGCAGTTTTTCTGTTTTACCACGACTCATCTGGGCATACACCACATTATGATGCATGGTTTTGAAATGCAATTTTTGTGTAGTCAGATCTCTATCCAAAGGAAAAGAAGAACCATAACCGGCACCACTGCCTAATGGATTTTTATTGATAACAGCATAAACAGCCGCCAGCATCTCAAGATCATCAACCAGGCTTTCAGCATAGGCACCAAACCACAAACCAAAGGATGAAGGCATGGCTATTTGCAAATGGGTGTAGCCGGGCAATAATTTATCCTTATTTGTTTCACTTAAATCAATAAGAATATTGAATAGCTGATGAACCTGCTCCTTTATTTCCTGCGTCTTATCTCTCAGGAACAATTTAAGATCAACAGCTACCTGGTCATTACGGCTACGACCGCTGTGGATCTTTTTACCGGCCTCACCAATACGTTTTGTCAGCAAGTACTCTACTTGTGAGTGTACGTCCTCAACACCTTCTTCAATCACAAACTTTCCTTGTTCAATTTCTTTTAAAATATCATTCAGTCCAATTTCTATCTGAGCATATTCTTCTCCAGACAACAAGCTAACTTCTTTCAGCATGGCTGTATGCGCCAGCGAGCCCAGCACATCATATTTGGCCAATAACATATCGAAATCACGATCATTGCCTACTGTGAAGCGTTCTACCATTGCAGCTGTATCCGTATTGTCTTTTTGCCAGAGTTTCATCAGTTCTTCTTTGCTTGTGAAAAGAATGTATCTAGTAGTTCTATGAATTCAGTTATTCCATCTTCAATTTCCTGAATGTAAATATATTCATCAGCCGTATGGCTGCGCGCAGAATCACCCGGAGACATTTTCAGTGCCGGGAAAGGCATCAAAGCCTTGTCTGAGGTAGTTGGAGAACCATAATAGGTTTTCCCAAGCGCCAAACCTGCCTTTACCAATGGGTGATCCAATTCAATAACAGATGAACGCAACCTGATACCACGCGGTTTAATATTACTCTTTAAATTTTCAGACAGGGTTTTCAATATATCTTCAAAAGTATATAATTCATTTACCCTTACATCTATCACAAACCGACAGGAAGCAGGCACAACATTATGCGCCTTGTTTTCTGTTTCGATCACCGTCACAGTCATTTTATTAGGGCCTAACACATCAGACACTTTATCAAAACGATAGTCCCTTATCCATTCAATGTCCTGCAGGGCAATATACAGTGCGTTCTCTCCCTCATTACGGGCTGCATGACCGGCAATACCATTTGCAGTGCAATCAACAACAAGCAAACCTCTTTCAGCAATTGCCATTTGCATTTTTGTAGGCTCGCCTACAATAGCACAATCTATATCACCTAACATGGGCAATATAGCTTCAATACCATCCACACCGGATATCTCTTCTTCAGCACTTGCCGCTATTACCAGGTTATATGGCAGGTCTGTCCTATCAAAATAATATAGAAATACTGAAATAAGTGCTACTAACGGTCCACCGGCATCATTACTACCAAGTCCAAACAATTTACCATCTTCTATAACCGGAATGAAAGGATTTTTTGTGTATCCTTTTGCCGGTTTTACAGTATCATGATGAGAGTTCAATAATAATGTAGGTTTTGTCTTATCGTAATACTTGTTATAGGCCCAAACATTATTCTTATGACGTTGCACCTTAACTCCCCTAACCTGCAACCACTGTACTAATAGCTCAGCAGTACCTTGCTCTTCCTTACTGAAAGAGGGCGTACTGATAAGCTTTTGCAATAATTGTATTGCATGCAGCGCAAGTGATGTTTTATCCGTTAGAGATGGTTGTTCCTGCATTTCCTTCTATTAATTGGGTTAACTGGCCCGCACGGCCGATAATAACTTTTGACACCCCACTATCTACAGCGGCAAATGCATTAGTTAGTTTAGGTATCATACCATCATAAATGGCTTTAGTATCCTTCAAATCCTGAAATCCTGCCTTGTTAATGTGCGCTATGACGCTATTGTCGTTATTAGCATCAAGCAATACGCCTGGCTTCTCAAAACAATATATCAATTCTACTGCATACTTTCCAGCCAACGCCTTAGCCAATTCCTGCGCTATAGTATCAGCATTTGTGTTTAGCAATTGCCCATTTTTGTCATGGGTAATAGGTGCAATCACCACTGCTTCAACTTCTTTAAACAAGTTAGTTAAAAGAGCGGTATTCACGTAATCAATATCCCCTACAAAACCATAATCGATACCAGCATTAGTGCGTTTATGAGAACGTATTAAATTGCCATCAACTCCGGTCATGCCAATAGCATTACAACCCAAAGCTTGTAATTGAGCCACCAGTTTTTTATTAATAAGACCGGCATAAACCATCGTTACGATCTTCAAAGTCTCTGCATCAGTGATCCTTCTACCCTCTATCATTTGCTGCGCTATGTGCAATTGCTGTGCTAATTCCGTTGCCAGCTTACCACCACCATGTACTAATACCTTCTTCACTTCCACCTCACTAAATTGCTTAAAGAAAGCAGACAAAGCCGTTTCATCATCAATTATATTGCCGCCTATTTTTATTACAAATAGCCTTTCCATTAGTTATTGGATTTTAATATCTCACTTAATACAGCCTGCGCACTCCAAACCCTATTTCCCGCTTCTTTTGTTACGATACTATAAGAACTATCCAATATTTCATCACTCAATTCAATATTTCTCCTTACCGGTAGACAATGCATAACTTTAGCATTGTTGGTCGTCTTCATTTTCGCTTCAGTCAACATCCAGGAGTTATCATGAGACAGTATTTTGCCGTAATCGTTATAGGCACTCCAATTCTTTACATAAACAAAATCAGCATTTTTTAAAGCCTCTTCCTGGTTATGAGTAATTACAGCACTACCAGAGAATTTGCTATCAAGTTCATAACCTTCAGGATGTGTGATAACAAAATCAGCTTCTCCCCAACCATTTACCCATTCTGCAAAGCTGTTAGCAACACATTGCGGTAACGGTTTGATATGTGGAGCCCAGCTTAATACTATTTTTGGTTTTTTATGCAATGGTGTTTGCAATATTTGCTCCTTAATAGTAACCAGGTCAGCCAGGCTTTGCAGCGGATGCAGTGTAGCACTCTCCAGGCTTACTACAGGAATACACGCATGTGATATAAATTGATTGATAAGAAATTCGCTATAATCCTCCTCTTTGTTTATCAATGAAGGGAAGGTCCTGATAGCAAGAATGTCAAAATACTGGCCCAAGATTGGGGCAGCATCTTTTATATGTTCAACGCTAGTACCATTCATAACAGCACCTTCAGCAAATTCCAAAGCCCAACCTTCTTTATCTACATTAAATACAATAGACTCCATACCCAGATTCTGGGCAGCTACCTGGGTACTGATACGTGTACGCATACTAGGATTCAGGAAAAGTAAACCAATACGCTTACCCACACCTAAAGCCTTATCCATAAATGGCGATGCCTTGTAAGCAAGAGCCTTATCTACAAGTGCATTTATATCAGGTACATCATTAACAGATAAAAACTGTTTCATTGCCTATTATTATGAGATATTGTTCAATTCGGTTGATAAAGCATTAACAAATTGATCTGCTTCCTGTTGGGTCAAAGCAAGAGATGGTAATAATCTTACCACATTAGGCTTTGCCTCACCCGTGAAAACAAATTGTTTAAATAACAGGTTCTTTCTTAAGTCTTTCATATTGTCAGGTGCATCAAAACCTATCATCAATCCTTTGCCACGTATGTTCTTTATATGCGGTAATCCTTTTAGCTTTTCAGCAAGATAACCACCAATATTAGTTGCGTTTTGTATCAGGTTCTCTTTTTCTATTACTTCTAATACAGCTAATGCCGCTGCACATGCCAGATGATTACCACCAAATGTTGTCCCTAACATACCATGCTTGGCAGGTATATGAGGAGCTATTATGATACCGGCAACAGGGAAGCCATTGCCCATACCTTTTGCCATTGTATAGATATCTGCATTCACACCTGCATGGTCATGAGAGAAAAACTTACCACTTCTGCCATATCCACACTGTACACTATCTGCGATGAACAAGGCGCTGAATTCATCACACACTTTTCTTATTTTCTTCAGAAAAGAATCGGTGGCTTCCACAATACCACCTACGCCTTGTATACCCTCAGTTATCACAGCAGCTATTTCACTTCCATATGATGCAAAACAAGCTTCCAAAGCTGCTTCATCATTGAAAGGAAGGAAAATAATATTATCTGTTTGATTAACCGGAGCTACTATACCCGGATTATCGGTAGCAGCTACAGCAAGTGAAGTACGTCCATGAAAGGATTTACTAAACGCTATGATCTTTTTTCTTCCTGTATGGAATGATGCCAGTTTCAAAGCATTCTCATTTGCCTCAGCACCTGAATTGCAAAGAAAGAGTTGATAATCTGTCTTACCAGATATGTGGCCCAGCTTTTCAGCCAATTCTTGTTGCAAAGGAATATGAATAGAGTTTGAATAAAACCCGATCTTGTTCAATTGTTCAGTAAGTCTTGCAACATAATGAGGGTGAGTATGACCAATAGATATCACTGCATGTCCGCCATACATATCCAGGTATTGCTGACCTTTATCATCCCATACATAAGCACCCTTGGCATTGGTTATAGTGATATCATTAACAGGATATACGTCGAATAATTTCATTGTCTAAAAATTTGAAGCTTTTAATTTCAAGCCAGTGGTCTCATCCAATCCGCACATGATATTCAAATTCTGCACTGCCTGGCCAGAAGCACCTTTTAAAAGATTGTCTATTGCAGAATGGATCACAATTTGCCCATCTGATTTTTCGATTTGGATCAAGCATTTATTGGTATTCACAACCTGTTTTAAATGAATCGGATCCATAGTCACCATAGCAAAAGGATGTTCAGCATAATAATCCTTGTATAATGTGATCAATTCATCTAAAGGAGTATTGCATTCCATTTGCTGGCTCACAAAAATGCCACGGGTAAAATCTCCACGCCATGGAACAAAATTAAGTTTCGTACCTATAGCTTTACCTGCGGCCTGTGATAAAGACTCTTTCACTTCTGCAAGATGTTGGTGCGTCAAGGTCTTGTACGCCTGTATATTATTGGCCCGCCATGAAAAATGACTGCTAGCCTGCAGGCTTTGTCCTGCACCGGTTGAACCTGTAATACCTGTAGTATATACATCGCCCAATAGACCAGCTTTTGCTAACGGCAATAAACCTAATTGTAATGCAGTAGCAAAACACCCGGGATTAGCTATATAATTTGCTTTTTTTATTTTCTCTATGTTCAGCTCAGGTAGGCCATATACAAATAATTCACCGTTATAAGCAGCATTTTCATGCAACCTAAAGTCTTGCGAAAGATCAATGATCTTTGTATCTGCTTTAAAACTATGCTGGGCTAAAAATGCTTTCGCTTCACCATGACCAACACAAAGAAATACTACGTCTACTTCTTTATCTAAGTCACCAGTAAAAAGCATTTCAGTTTCACCAATAAGATCTGTATGTATGGATGTAATCGGCTTACCCGCCTGGCTTTTGCTATGCACATATACCAAGTGAGCACCAGGATGATTTATCAATATCCTGATAGTCTCACCACCTGTATAACCTGCACCGCCAATAATACCTGCTCTAATCATGCTCTTTATCATTTACAAGGTGATAAATAGCAGATTGATTACCGAATATTTTAGAGAAGCCTTTTACATCATCACCTGTCCAGCCTTTGTTCATTTCGCCATAGCTACCAAATTTGCTACTCATCAGGTCATGTGGACTCTCAATACCTGTAACCGTAAAACGGTATGGTTGTAAATGCACAAACACATCACCTGTCACTGTTTTTTGAGAATCCTCAAGGAAAGCCTCAATATTACGCATGGTAGGATCCATCATCTGGCCCTCATGCAGCCAATTGCCATACCAACTGCTTAACTGGTCTTTCCAATATAATTGCCATTTTGTAAGCGTATGTTTTTCTAACAAATGGTGTGCTTTAATGATAACAACAGGCGCAGCAGCTTCAAAGCCTACACGCCCTTTAATACCAATAATGGTATCACCTACATGTATATCACGCCCTATACCATAAGGCTGAGCTATGGTTTGTAAATATTGTATTGCCAATGAAGGATGTTCAAATTCAGTATTATTCACGGCAACCAGCTCTCCTTTTTTAAAGCTAAGCTTTACCTCTTCACTCCCTGTTTTACTAACCTGTGTAGGCCATGCTTCTTCAGGCAGATAGTCTTTAGAATTAAGTGTTTCTTTACCGCCTACAGAAGTACCCCACAATCCTTTATTAATGCTATACTTGGCCTTCTCAAAATTCATTTCAACTCCATTCTCTTTCAGGAATTCTATTTCTGCTTCACGGCTTAGTTGCAGATCCCTTATTGGCGTTATGATCTTTGCAGAGGGTATCATAGATTGAAAGATCATATCGAACCGCACCTGGTCATTACCAGCACCTGTACTGCCATGTGCCACATTTTCCACACCCATTTCTTTGGCATAGCGGGCAATGGTCATGGCTTGTATCACACGCTCAGCACTTACACTTAGCGGATAAGTTGCATTCTTCAGCACATTACCATATACCAGGTATTTGATACAGCTATCATAATAATCCTTAGTTACATCAATACATTTATAAGAAGTCACTCCCAGTTTCAATGCTCTTTGCATGATACCTTCAACTTCTTTGTCTATAAACCCACCCGTATTTACCGTTAGGGCATGCACTTCAAGCTTCAATACATTTTTAAGGTACAAAGCACAATAAGTAGTATCGAGTCCGCCACTGTAGGCGAGTACAACTTTATTCATTTCTTTATTAATACTGGTTGTGAAGGTATATGGATTCTCTGGCTTACGAACTTTATGAAATTCTTAAGTAAACGGCTTTGCTTGATACGCATAAAACGCTCATACAGGCTAAAACGGGCTTGCTTCTCTTTTTCATTGTTATTAACTGCTTGTCCGTTTGTTTTATGCTCTGCCGGATCAAAAAGCATAGCTGTACACAAACAATTTTTACGCTCTTTACTCATCAGAATATCATAATTCACGCAGCTTTTACAACCAGCCCAGAAAGCATCATCCTGTGTTAACTCAGAATATGTAACTGGTTCATATCCCAGCTCGCTATTTATCTTCATAACTGCAAGGCCTGTTGTCAGACCAAATATCTTGGCTTCAGGATATTGGGAACGGCTCAACTCAAATATTTTCTTCTTAATAGCTTTTGCTAAGCCACTTTTACGAAATTGAGGAGAGACTATCAAACCTGAATTTGCCACATACTGTCCGTGGCTCCATGTTTCTATATAGCAGAAACCAGCCCAAATGCCATCCTGGTCAAAAGCGATAACGGCTTTACCTTCCAGCATTTTCATGCTGATATACTCAGGTGTACGCTTTGCGATACCTGTGCCTCTTGCCTTGGCTGAAGCTGCCATCTCATCACAGATGATGCTGGCGAAACCGATGTGGCTGCCATTGGCAACCATTACCATGAAATCATTTTTCATTTCAAAGAAAAAATATAAATGAATGATACTGCAACTAAGACTGCAGTAAATATTTTTAGTTTAAGAGATTGTGCCCTAATGGGGGTGGTCTGTGTCAATTTTAACACAGTATTTTATGACGGTATCAACGTCGCACCCTGAAACAGGTATAGCGGTATGAAAAAACTGTTCTTTCGGGAACAGCAAAAAACCCGCCGCAGTAGTGCGTGAGCGCTACCATTTGAAAAGGCTGAGAAGAAAAGGTTTTTTTCATTTCTTTATTTTATAAAAAGAATAAAAATTTTGAAGGGCACGAAGTTAAATCAATTTTTAATTCAATACCAGATTTTTTTGCTGTTTCAAATTATTTAACACTAAGCCTGTTTATTCCCGCTTTGGCTTGCTCATCGATCGTAGCCTGAAAATCATGATTCCGCATGTTCAAACATTCGTGGTATTTAACAAGGGCATTTTGTATATCTCCTTGTTTTTCATAGACTAAGCCCATTTGTAAAGCTGCCCTTGCCGCAAATTGTTCTGTCCGGTCCTGGCCCAAGTTAATAGCAGACTGGTAAAATTGTAACGCCTTGCTATACACACCTGCCTCATCATTTGCACGCCCCATCCTGAAATCATACTCCATTTTATCAGGTATTGTTTTAAAATCTGCCTCTTTTATATTTTTTAGCAGGGATAATGCATCCATATAAAACCCGCCATCAATAAACAACCTGGCTCTTAAAAGTGTTTTATCCGGCCATTCATTCCCTCTTGCAAAACGGTTGGCTTGTTTATCGGCATCAAACGTTGCAGAGCCGGTCTCTTTTATTTGCTGCCGACAATAGTTAGCCTGCTTCATATCGCCTTGCAGGTAATACATAAAAGCCATTTTTTGCCATGCATCTTTTATAAAAACACGCCCTCTATACCTGGCTATAAATTTGTTGAAATAGGATATACAGCTCACATCTTGTTTCAGGTAAAGAGCACTACCCAACTCATAATCCAATACCGGGTATTTCGAATATTCCTGCTCCGTTTGAGCAAACCTGAATGTTTGAGCGGCCATATCTGCTTTACGATAGTTAAGTCCAAGGTTCCCTTTCAGGAATGTATAAAGCAAGTTATTGTGGACTGAGAACTGGCTGCTGTTTAAAAAACTCCAAACCTCGGCTTGTTTTGAAAGCAGATAGAATTTGAGATAGCAGTTGTAAATAACAGCTTCTATGCGTAAAGGGTCATTATTGGAATGGGTATTCAAGAAGTCATTTATCAATTTTTCACCTCGTTTCACATTCCCTTTCATCCCAAATACGCTGGCCAACCACCTGTAATCTTCTGGAACAGCTCCTACAACAGCCTGCTCCAATCCAAGAAAAACATTGTTGTACTCAAATGCAGGGAACAATTTCTGGTTCTCCTTAAGCAAAATATAAGACCTCCTAAAAGTAGTGGCGGCTCTTAGATTCTCACCATAGCGCAGATGCACCAATGCCCAATGCAGGTAAACACCTGCCTCGCACAATCTAAACCATGGCGAGTTTTGATCTCCCTGTGATAACAGATCGAGCCGGGCATCCATATGCACTTTTCGTTGTTCATATTCGTTCTTATCCCCATTAAATAACAGCAATAGACAGTCTTCATAATCTGCAACGTAGGTTGCAACAAGATTATTTGGATTTTGTATGATCTCTTTTTTTATGAATGCATACCCCTCTGCCGGGTGAAGTGATAAGAAGCATTGATACGCCTTACTGCAATTAGCATTGTAGTCATAGACATACTCAGAGGCAAAAGAAGTATTTGCTGTGAAAATGGCGAAAAAACCAATTACTAATAAACGGGTAAGCATCAGGACAAATTTATGGCTCATTATTTGCTATAAAAATTTTAATTTAGAGTGCCTTTATCCCTGATAAAACAGTAAATTGTGCTAAGTTGAATGAGCATCAACCCATTCAACTTTATAAAAAACTGCTACTTGTTTTATCAAAAAAGGCATACACAAGTACCCTTTTCGACTTAATAATAGGTATTATGAGATTATTACGCTTTGGTATTATATCCGCCCTGGTCACTATCTCTGTATTTGGTATCCTTACCTATACAGCCTGTAAAAAAGACCCTTGTAAAAATGTAAACTGCCACAATGGAGGCACTTGTAGCAGTGGTAATTGTTATTGTGCCAGCGGCTACGAAGGAGCCAACTGCCAAACAACCGCAAATGCAAAATTTCTAGGCAACTGGCTTGTATCATCGGTTTGTGAGGCACAATATATTGCCCAGATCACTGCAGACCCCATGTCACCTTCTCAAATGTATATCAGCAATTTTGCCAATACAGGCACATCAACGAGTGTTTTAGCAAGCATACAAAGCGGCAATGTGGTAACTATAGCCAGCCAAAGAGTAAAGGGCATTAGCAATACAACAGTAAGTGGCGGTGGCAGCTTATCAAGCGGGGTATTTTCTTTATCTTATAACGTGATCATTACCGATACGGCAACT
>Ga0207082_1088_pt1 | contig 19299 bp, 14 predicted proteins | sample Alteio_BWMinHeat_56_FD_153588 | JGI IMG/M metagenome (GOLD analysis project Ga0207082, IMG submission 153588) | Enriched cells from forest soil in Barre Woods Harvard Forest LTER site, Petersham, Massachusetts, United States -... | ecosystem: Environmental > Terrestrial > Soil > Temperate forest >...
TTCTTCAACAACTCATTCAACTGTTGCGGATTTAACTTACCCCCAGACGCCTTCATCGCCTGCCCAACAAAAAATCCGAATAATTTATCCTTACCACTACGATAATCTGCCACCTGCTGCGGATTAGCCGCAATAATTTCATCAATCAATTTTTCAATAGCAGCGGTATCTGTGACTTGTTTCAAGCCGCGTTTCTCAATGATCTCATCAACATCACCTTCTTGCTGCCATAGCGCTTCAAAAATGGTTTTTGCAATTTTGCCTGAGATTGTATTATCAGCAATACGCGCAATCAATTTACCCAATTGTGCTGAAGAAATAGGGCTTTGGTTGATGTCTAAATTAGCCTTATTGAGAGCGCCTAATAATTCACTAATGATCCAATTGGCAGATAGTTTAGCTTGATCGCCGGATTCTTTGACGACACTTTCATAATAGGCAGCCATTTCCTTGCTGCTTACTAAAATACTCGCATCATAGGCGCTCAATTGATATTGCTTGATGAAGCGTTCACGTTTTTGCTGCGGTAATTCCGGTAAGGTTTTGCGAATTTTTTCTACCCATTCCTTGTTGATGATAAGGGGTAGTAAATCAGGATCAGGAAAATAGCGATAATCATTGGCTTCTTCCTTGCTGCGCATGGGACGCGTTTCATTTTTATCGGGATCATACAAACGCGTTTCCTGTGTGATCGTGCCGCCATTTTCTAATACATTAATTTGACGTTCTACTTCATAATTGATGGCGCGTTCAACAAAGCGAAATGAATTAATATTTTTTAATTCAGTCCGCGTGCCATATTGATCACTTCCCTTGGGGCGCACAGAAACATTGGCGTCACAGCGAAAGGATCCTTCCTGCATATTGCCATCACAAATTTCTAAGTAACGCACCAGTGAATGCAAGGTTTTTAAGTAGGCAACCGCTTCTTTTGCCGAACGCATATCGGGCTCGGAAACAATTTCTAATAAGGGCGTGCCTGCACGATTTAAATCAATGCCGCTTAATCCATGAAAATCTTCATGCAAGGATTTGCCCGCATCTTCTTCTAAATGTGCTCGCGTGATATTGATACGTTTACTGACATCATCTAATAGAATATCGAGATAACCTTTGCCCACGATAGGTAATTCATATTGACTGATTTGATAGCCCTTAGGTAAATCAGGATAGAAATAATTTTTGCGAGCAAAGACAGATTTGGCTGCAATGGCGGCATTGGCACCTAAGCCAAATTTCACAGCCATTTCTACTACTTCTTCATTTAGTACAGGTAGCACACCAGGTAAACCAAGATCAATGGCGCTTGCCTGGGTATTAGGTTCGGCGCCAAATTGTGTCGCTGAACCAGAAAAAATTTTACTTTTAGTGGCCAATTGTGCGTGGACTTCAAGGCCAATGACAGTTTCCCATTCCATATTAAAATCCCTCCGGGGATTGCTTATGCCAGTCGGTAATTGTTTGATATTGATGCGCGATATTTAATAATTTTGCTTCGCCGAATAAGTTACCAATGAGTTGCATGCCGATCGGTAATTGTTTGACAAAGCCAGCAGGCAGGGAAATACCAGGTAAGCCGGCAAGATTGGCGGCAATGGTGTAGATATCGGAAAGATACATGCTAATGGGGTCATTGGTTTTTTCACCAATTTTAAAAGCAGGACTTGGTGTGGTTGGGCTTAAAATGACATTCACTTTTTTAAAGGCAGTGACAAAATCATCACGGATTAAACGGCGAATTTTCTGTGCTTTTAAGTAGTAAGCATCGTAGTAACCTGTCGATAAGGCATAGGTACCGATCATGATGCGGCGTTTGACTTCAGTACCAAAGCCTTCGCTGCGTGAGCGTTCGTATAAATCTTGTAAGTCAACGGGGTTAGTGCAGCGATAGCCATAGCGTACGCCATCATAGCGCGCCAGATTGGATGAGCATTCAGCCGGTGCGATGACATAGTAAGCGGGAACAGATAAGGCTGTATGAGGCAGGCTAATTTCTTCGATGACTGCGCCTAATTTTTCATATTCTTTGATGGCAGCTTGGATGATTTTGGCAACCTCATCGCTTAAGCCATCACTAAAATATTCTTTGGGTAAACCGATGCGCAAGCCTTTGATTGAGTCATTTAAAGTAGCTGTATAATCAAAAACAGGCTCATTGACGCTGGTAGAATCTTTCTCATCAAACCCTGCCATTGCCTTGAGTAATAAGGCAATATCTTCGGCTGTTTGGGCGAATAAACCAGCTTGATCCAGGCTAGAAGCAAAGGCAATCATACCATAGCGTGAAGAGCGGCCATAGGTGGGTTTTAAGCCAGTGATGCCGCACAAGGCAGCAGGTTGGCGGATGGAACCGCCTGTATCTGTTCCTGTTGCAGCGGGTGTTAGGCGTGCGGCAACCGCAGCGGAAGAACCGCCAGAAGAACCACCAGGCACATAAGCCGTATTCCAAGGATTTTTGACTGTCCCATAATAACTCGTTTCATTCGATGAACCCATGGCGAATTCATCCATGTTAGTTTTACCTAAGATAACAGTGCCGGCTGTTTTTAAATTTTTTACGATAGTCGCATCGTAGGGCGCAATAAAATTGTCGAGCATTTTTGAACCGCAGGTGGTTTTAATACCATCAGTACAGAAAATATCTTTATGCGCGATGGGGATGCCGGTCAAAGTACCTGCCTGACCTTTTTGACGTTGATTATCGGCAGCTTGTGCGGCATTCAGTGCATATTCTTCAGTGACAGTGATGAAGCTATTCAATGCGGGATCAAAGCGCTTGATGCGTTCTAAAAAATGCTGTGTCAGCTCGACACTAGAGATGTTTTTTGCGGCTAATTCGCCTGATAATTCAGCGATCGTTTTATGATGCATGATGATTTAAGCCTCTTCAATGACCTTGGGGACTAAGTACAAGCCAGCCTCAACTTGAGGTGCGATATGTTGGTATTTATTGCGCAAATTAGATTCGGTAATCGTATCAGGACGCAGACGCTGCGAAATATCGAGTGGGTGAGCCAAGGGTTCAATTTCTGTAGTATCAGTTTGGTTCATGTGTTCAATGAAATCCAAAATCTTGGATAATTGGCTTGCATACAAAGCAATATCATCTTCAGATAGACTAAGGCGCGCTAAATGGGCAATTTTTTTTACTGCTGCAGGTGTGAGCGACATATAAAGTGTGACTCCTAGTATAAAAAGCCGGGGAATTATAATGCATGTCATGGACGATGTCATTTTTCATAGCGTCTCGCCATTAAATTGATTAGAATGCCTTATGCGATTTAAACCATTATGAAGAAGGAACGTGAGCTATGTTTAAGAGGCTGCGGGGTATGTTTTCCAGTGACTTGTCCATTGACTTGGGAACGGCGAATACCCTCATCTATGTTCGCGGCAGAGGTATTATTTTGAACGAACCCTCCGTTGTTGCTATTCGTCAGGGTCATGAAAGTCAAAAACATGTGGTGGCAGTCGGTAGTGAAGCTAAATTAATGCTGGGCCGTACACCGGGCAACATCAGCGCTATTCGCCCAATGAAAGATGGTGTAATAGCTGATTTTTACGTTACAGAGAAGATGTTACAGCACTTTATTCATAAAGTGCATGAGAATAGATTTTTGCGTCCTAGCCCACGCGTCTTGGTTTCTGTGCCTTGCGGCTCGACTCAAGTTGAACGTCGTGCGATCAGAGAATCAGCGATTAGTGCGGGTGCACGTGAAGTCTTCTTGTTGGAAGAACCCATGGCAGCAGCGATGGGCGCAGGTATGCCAGTGGAAGAAGCTCGGGGTTCTATGGTCGTCGATATTGGCGGTGGTACCACTGAAGTCGCTATTATTTCTCTAAATGGTATCGTTTATTCTGCTTCTGTCCGTATAGGCGGTGATCGTTTTGATGAATCCATCGTGAGTTATGTACGCCGCAATTATGGTATTTTAATCGGCGAAGCGACAGCTGAAAGAATCAAACACGAAATTGGCTTGGCTTATCCTGCTAATCAAATGCTGCAGATGGAAGTACGGGGACGTAATCTTGCAGAAGGTATACCTCGCAGCTTTACCATTACGAGTAATGAAATATTGGAAGCACTGCAAGAACCCTTATCAGGCATTTTAGGCGCTGTGCGAGCAGCCTTAGAACAGGCGCCGCCAGAATTAGCAGCGGACATTGCGGAACGTGGTATGGTCTTAACAGGCGGTGGTGCATGCTTACGCAACATTGATCGCTTATTTATGGAAGAAACAGGCTTGCATGTCATTATCGCGGAAGAGCCGCTTACTTGTGTGGCGCGTGGTGGTGGTCGTGCATTAGAGATGATTGGTAGTTCGGTGACTTTGGACTTTTTGTTGAAGGAATAGAGTTGTGATTGCCTGTGTCATGCCAGCACGCTTTTAGCTGGCATACAGTTTTTTATAATTTCCTGGGTGCCAGCTAAAAGCGTGCTGGCATGACACAGCTTTTTAACTCACACCATATACTGAAAGAAAATAGGGGGTGTACCATCCGTTCCATTTTCACCCGAGAATCTCAATCTGGTTTACGCACCATATTCTTGGTGTTTTTTGCTATTACCCTCATGGTGCTTGATCACCGCTTAGAAAGTTTTGCTACCATCCGTGCCGCCCTATCATTACCCCTTGCCCCTTTTCAATATATCGTCAGTTGGCCGACACAAATGATTGATACGCTAACTAGCGCTATCAGTACGCATGACCGTTTAGTAGAAGAAAATCTCAAACTAAAATCTGAACAACTTTTACTGCGTGCTCAATTACAACGATTAGTCGCCATTGAATCAGAAAATGACTATCTCAAAGCCTTATTACAATCTTCACGTCAAATAAAAGGTAAAACACTGATTGCAGAATTGCTAGCCATTGCCTCAGAACCCTTTGTCAATCAAGTCATTTTGAATAAGGGTAAACGTGATGGTGTTTATATCGGGCAGCCCGTCTTGGATGCCAATGGTGTCTTAGGACAAGTGGTTCAAGCAGGCCCTATTACGAGCCGTGTATTATTAATCAATGATCCGCATAGTGGAGTCGCTGTGCAAGATGGTCGTAATGGGATACGAGCTGTGGCGGTGGGTGACAGCTATTCAGATAAAATGCGTTTGCTCTATGTACCTAAAACAGCCGACATTAAAATTGGCGATGTTTTTATTACTTCAGGATTAGGCGGTCGCTATCCAGAAGGCTATCCTGTTGGTAAAGTAATTAATATTAATACTGATCCTAGCCATGAATTTGCTAGCGTGTATTTACAGCCGAGTGCGCACATAAACAGTAGCCGTCAAGTATTATTAGTTTGGTATCAGTCTAATGCATAGTTGGTTTGCGATTTTCACAACGCTTTTACTTGCCCTCGTGTTGGCGCTTTTGCCCATGCCTGATTGGACGGTATGGTTGAGGCCGGCTTGGGTGCTCATGGTATTAATATACTGGACGATTGCCATGCCTTATCGCGTCAGCGTCGGCATTGCTTGGCTGCTTGGCATCATCATCGATTTATTGACAGGCACCTTATTAGGCGAACATGCCTTAGCTTTTACTATCGTCATCTATTTTGTTTCTAGAATGCAAATGCGCTTGCATATGTATCCACTCTTGCAGCAAAGCATCAGCATCTTATTTTTTGTTTTATTGTATCAATTTATTTTATATTGCATTCAAGGATTCATTGGTCAATTACCCACTAGTCACTTATATTGGCTGTCTTCATTGACTAGCATGCTGCTTTGGCCTTGGCTCTTTATTCTTATGCGTGATTATCGTCGTTGGTTTAGAGTGGTATAAAAGGACATTTTCCTTTAAGGGCGGTACAGCAATGACCCTATTTTTAAAGTCATTATTAAGAAAATTAGCCTATGTCCTTGCTGGCATCATCATCCTGTTTGCAATAGCGATCTTGATCGGCCGTCTCCTTGCTCCCGTGATCGACAGTCATCGTCCTGACGTAGAAAAATGGGCTAGTAATGTATTGGGCATGCCTGTAACGATTAGCAAGATTGATGCATCATGGTATCACTATCAACCCGACATTAGTTTGCAGCAAGTCACAGCTTATAATAAAGAAACGCATGCACCTGCCTTGCAAATTCGCAAGATTACCATTTTCTTTTCTATTCCCAAAAGTCTCTGGTATTGGAAGCCTGTGCCTGCTGGATTCATTCTGATTGGTGCGAATATTAATATTAAGCAATCATCAAAGGGCGAATTAAACGTACAAGGTTTTCCTGCATTTAAGCAATTACAGCCGCAACCCTATCCTAGCGAAACAAAATTTACTGGCATGATTACTTGGCTGTCAACGCAACCCTATTTGGTATTACGTGATATTGATGTCAATTATAAAGGCTGGCTTGGTCAGTCTCGCTTTGTTACTTTGCATAAATTAGTATTTCAAAATAATGGTGATCATCATCGCGTTTTTGGCAGGGCGATATTGCATCAGTTGACGCCGACAGAAGTTGCCTTGGGGGTGGAGTGGGATGGTGCGCAAGCGGATTTAGATAAAATTACCGGCAAGGCTTATCTCTATGCTTCTGGTGTTTCATTAACACAATGGTTAAAAACAGCCTCCTGGCGAGGATGGCAATTTAAAGATGGATTGTTGGATGCAAAAATATGGCTGCTTTGGGCCCAAGGTAAACCACAGAAAATTCAAACGACCTTCCGCGCAGATAAGCTTAATGTATATTCTCAAACAGATAAATCTCAGCATAAAATAAAGCGTATTAGCGGCGATTTGGCTTGGAGCCGTGATGGCCAAAATCAAATTCTATCAGGTGAAAATCTACTATTAGAATTGCCAACACATGCTTGGCCCATGACGCACTTCTATCTTTCTCTCGCGCCAAATGCCACAAATAACTTAGCGCCAAAAATGATTGATTTCAGTTATCTCAATTTAGAAGATGCACAATCATTTTTACTTTCATCAACATGGTTATCTGAAGCGCTGCATCAATTACTGACTTCCTTAAAATTAAGAGGCAGTCTGCAAAATACCGTCATTGTTTTTGCAAACAATGGCTCGAATTGGCAGCAAAATTATATCAAGACCAAGCTTAAAGGGATTGGTTTTGCGGCGATTAAAACCTATCCTGGTATAGAAAATCTCACCGGTGAATTAAGATGGGATGGATCGCAAGGTGGTTTTCGCTTCGATAGCGACCATCTTACTTTTCAAGATTCAGCATTATTTATCTCAGCGTTACACATCGATCAATTGTCTGGATCTTTGCAATGGCAGCAAGATCAAAATCAAGCTTGGGTTTTGCAAACTTCCTCATTGCAAATTCTCAATCATGATATGGCCGCCAATGTAAATGGTAGTATTAGCATTGCTAAAAATGCGGCGATCAAGACAAATCTCGATGCTAATTTTACTGTGCTTAATGTCAATCACATTTGCAATTATCTGCCTTTGAAAATATTTGATGCTTCCCTTTCGGCTTGGCTACAGCAAGCATTTTTAGCCGGCGAAATAAATTCAGGGCATTTAGAATTACGCGGTGCACTTGCCGATTTTCCCTTCAATCAAGGTCAGGGAAAATTTTTAGTGAAGGGGCAGGTGACTAATGTCGATTTTAATTATGCGCCAAAATGGCCGATGATGTATCATGCCAATGGCAATTTGATTTTTGCTGATAATAAAATCACGATCGATCTTGATCATGCAGCAATAGATAATATTCCTCTGCAAGCTGTGCATGCCGAAATTTTTCATTTAACGGATGATCAAGCTTCATTGCTGCAAGTCAAAGCTGAAAATATCCAGACTTCTCTTTCTCAAGGCTTGCATTTTATTCATAGCAGTCCACTAGAAAAAACACTGGGTAAGATGTTTGATGGTGTGAATCTGCAAGGCAAGACTGTCTTGCAATTAGGATTGACGCTTCCTGTGAGCCATCCAGATGAAGTAAAAATACAAGCTAATCTTCAATTGAATAATGCAGAATTAAATGCCGCTGCTTGGCATTTAGCCTTGAGTCATTTAAATGGTCAAGTGCAATTTACAGAAAGTACGGTATCAGCCAAACAGTTGACAGGAACCTGGTTGACAAGACCTTTGCAAATCAGTTTGCAAACCATCAAGACGGGAAAAAATACTTCATTGATACGAGCAATCTTTACAAATTCTGTGAATATCTCAGATGTGGAGCATTGGTTGAAATTACCTTCTACCTCTGTCTTGAAAGGGAATATAGCGCTGAATGGCGAGATCGATTTATCTTCAACACCAATGAATATTCGTGTGAATTCAAATTTACAAGGCGTTTCAATCAAATTGCCAGATGGCTATGGCAAGACGGCAGCAGAAAAAAGAAATATGATGCTGTCTATCATTGCAGCTTCTGCAAATGATCAAGCGACAAAAATAAAAATCAATTATGGTGATTTACTGAGTAGCGCTCTCACCCTCAAATATCAGCATAGTAAATATCAAGTGATTGGGGTCAACCTGAATTTAGGCAAGGGCAATATTACTTGGCCGACAGCGCCTGGTTTATATATCACGGGTCAATTTGCAAAACTTGATTGGGATAATGTAAAAAATTATTTGTCAGAATCTAGTAACTCCATGATGCCTAAGCTGAATTTGCGCGGTATTGATGTGCGTGCTGATCTCGTGCAAGTATTAGGGCAGCAATTAACACAAGTCGATTTGCAATTAACACTAGCGCAAAATAATTGGAATATTAATATCACCAGTTCACAAGTCAGCGGTCGATTACAAATTCCTGTCAATTTTAATCGCAAAGGATTAATCAATGTCTACTTGGATAAAATGAGTTTGAATTCTAAAGCATCACCTGCAAAAACAATGATTGATGTGGCTTCATTACCAGCTATTGCCTTTGTTGCCAACCATGTTAAATATGATGATACGCGGCTAGGCAAAATCACATTTAAAACCCTACCTACTAGCAATGGATTAAATATTCAATATCTTCATATTGTTTCTCCGCGTATGGATTTGCAATCAGATGGTGATTGGAAGCAAGTAAAAAATACGAGTATCACGCATTTGCATGGAAAAATTATTTCTGCCAAGGTGAGTGATTTAATTAATAGTTTTGGTTTTGATGCGCATAATTTTATTTCTGATCAGGGCCAGTTGACTTTTAATTTGAATTGGCAAGATGCACCCTATGCGCCAAGCTTGGCAGGTTTAAATGGTAGTGCCTCACTTAATTTGGGCCCTGGCCGTGTTGTGGATATTGGCGCAAGTAATGGAGCGAAAATGGATTTGGGCCGCATGCTGAGTATCTTTAGCTTGCAAACCATACCGCGTCGTTTATCACTGGATTTTAGTGATGTCTTTCAAAAAGGCTATAGTTTTGATTCTGTCAAAGGGGATTTCAATTTTCAAAAGGGCAGCGCTTATACCAATAATTTACATTTTGATGGGCCGGTTGCGCGAGTGGGCATTGATGGCCGCATTGGTTTAAAGAATAAGGATTATGATTTTATGCTGGCAGTGACAGCCCATGTGACGGGAAGCTTGCCTGTGGCTGCGGCGGTTGTTGGTGGGCCCATTGCAGGTATTGCTGCGCTTGCAGTGAATACGGTGATTGGCTCGCAAGTGTCAAAGGCTGCGACTTATTATTATTCTGTGACGGGGACGTGGGATAATCCGGTGTGGAAGGCGGAGCAGGGGAAGTAGAATTCATTTTGTTTTTCTGTAAGTACTCGTATCAGGATTTATTGCCGATGTTGTCGTGGTACTGTGATCTGTACGACTAGCAAGATGTTTAGCTAAAATCATTTTAAGTTCTTCATCATTGGAATTATCAACCATGTCCTTGAAGGATCTTCCATCCGTCCCCTTTAAATTGGGGTCGGCTCCATTTTCAAGAAGAAGATGAAGGTAGGGAAATAAATTTTTGTCTTCGGTAGATAAGTTGCCAATAGCAGACAATAAGGACAACTGATTATTCGTAAGCGTTCACGCCACGCTGTCATGCCAGCATGCTTTTAGCTGGCATGACAGAGTCCTTGCAAATGGCGTTACATATTAGAGCGTGAACGTTTACGATTATTCCTCACTAAAAGATTGGGATCGGCGCCAGCTTTTAATAGAATAGCCATTTTTTCTATTTGACGTTGATTAAATGCTATCGTTAATAATCCTCGTCCCTCGAATTTGCTGTAGGTCTGATTAAGCATGTTCGCATCACAGATTGCAACTAATTTAGCAAAGAGTTTATCTGGGAAGTCTTTATTATTACAACAATCGGTTAATGACTTTGTTAAATCTCTTTGGATGGCTGGAGAATCCTTGCTAGCAGGTTTTTTTAATAAGGCTTGCAAAAAAAGTTCAATACAAGAAATAAATGATGTAGAACAGTTGATCCTGCATAATTTTGGGCCTTAAAATCAGCCCTCGCATCGATTAATTTCTTCATTATCTCGGGTTGATCGTAAATGACAGCCAGCATGAGTGGTGTATTTTTATTTTTATCATATTTATTAAGAGGGTAGGCTTGTTCTATTAGATAGCTTACTATTTCAATTTGTCCATAGTGGACTGCTGCTGTTAATAAAGTATCGTCATTAGTTTCAGATTTGCTTATTCCTGTTTGTTGTTGCAAATACTGTAAAATGGCTAGATTGCCAAATTTTACTGCCAATGGCAGTAGCCCTGTGCTATTTTCCACTTTATTGAGTTGAGGGTATCGTTTTATAAATTCCATATCGCCTATTTCAATCGCTCGAGCTAATTGCATGGCATCAATGCTTTTGTATTTTTCATTGTCCTTGACAAAGAATTGATTGAAATTTCTAGATTTTTGCCCAGGATTATCCAGCAGTTTTTTTAATTCTGATTGAAACCAGATTTTAGTTTCTTGATTTTCGCAGATAGAAGAATCAAGGCTAGAGCAATCTATTATATTAATTATGTATTTGTAAAGTATAGCATATTCCAAACATCACTTTATGCGTTTTAAGATGTTGTAAAAATACATGTTTATACATGTTGACACATTAACCTACGCTGTCTATACTTGTCTATACATCAAAGAGGATTTTTTATGACACACAAAACCGCTACCCTCACCGTGCAAAAATGGGGTAATAGTCTTGCGGTACGCATTCCAGCGGCCATTGCTCGTAGCGTGCATTTTTACGCTGGAATAATAGTTGAGCTTGATGCGCATGATGGAAATCTTACTGTGAAGGCCACAGGTCAACGGAAATTAACCCTAGATGAAAGGCTTGCTCATTTTGATCCCAAAAAGCATGGTGGTGAAGCCATGCCAGGCAAGCTTGTTGGATTGGAGAAGTTTGATGCCGAAGAAAAATAAGTGGGCGCCCGATCGCGGCGAGATCATCTGGATCGATTTCAATCCCCAAAGTGGACGGGAAATGCGTGACATGCATCCTATGCTAGTTTTATCACCCATAAAATTTAATGAGAGAACTGGGGTAGTCATTGGTTTACCCATGACTACTGCTGAGTATAATAGTACTAATCCCTTTGCTATTCAGTTCAAAGGGCAGCGAGGTGTGCTTAGCTATGTACTCACACACCAGCCAAAATCATTTGATTGGCGACAACGAGGTGCAAGACTACATCCCTGGAAACGTGCGCCTGTTGAAGTCCTGACTGAAGCTTGTGAGTTACTCAATCAGATTATCAATCTTAGTGATTAAGTCCTAGTGACTCAGCCATAAGTTTTGTGCAATGACAATGGCTTTTGCAAACCTGATGAAGCAAATAAAATTGCAAGCCATCCCGAATATCTGCACAATGCCAGCTTAATTTCATTTTTTATAAAATAAATGGGACTTGCCTGTTTGGCGTCCAGCAATAAAACGAGGTTTATCATGGCATTAACAAGAGTAGATCATCCTTCCAATTCTAGTACTGCTACTATATTTAGCAAATTTAAATTCGACTCTATTACTAATATTATTCCCAAAGCCTTATTGGAAGGCTTTATTGCAAGTGTATCAGCTACCGCAGCGGCACATTTTTCAAGCGATAATACAAAACACGTGCCCTATGTTAATGCAGTCATAATAGAAAGTATTAATCTTTTATTACGCTTAAAACCAGAACCAAGTCCTTGTTGGGCTTTGAACAGGCGCAATGCCCGTGCACTGATATTTGCTTATCTTGACTTCATCACTCGCGGTATTTTAATCCATGAATCAGGACATTTTACTGCAATGGAAATGATTGCTCGAAATGCGGAACCAAATATAACCCTACAATCTGGTTATCTAGTTACATCAGGTCTTACTTCATGGAACCTGCCAAACAATACATTTAATTATACTCAATTTGGCGCAAGACTTGGCTATAATAACTCGATGGCATTTATGTTAGCTGCTGGTGATATGATGACATGCATTTGGAATTTATTTGCATTAACTCTAGCGCAATTTGTTCCAAGTGATTATATAGAAATAAAATCTTATTTACGTTTTATGGTGGCAGTTTCGACTGTGGATATGTTGGGCACTCTTCTTTCCTCTGCTAATAGTAGTCTTTGTGATCTAGGTAATGATGATTGTGAGATGAGAAAATATGGATTAAATCCGATGGCATTAGTCAGCGTTCTGCTCTTATTTATGTTGATGTGGCAGTTTGGTTTATCTAAATTGGCGGATGCTTTTTGTCCAACAAGAAGTGAATGTAATTCCAATAATGAAGCAATCGATGACAATAACGATAGCGCAGCTGAAATAATTGAAGATGGTATTAATGAAGCTAGCTCAAATCTTCCTACTCTCGTTGAAGACTCAGACACGACAATGAGTGAGTATACGCCTTTGACCATAGCGAAATGAGGAGTAATTGCTTATATCCGCTTTTATAAGAATCTTGAGCTTCAATAGAATTCGGTTTATGAGCACAACTTGACCGAAATGCCAATCTAAAGTATTATCCTTGCCCTAACTTTATAAAAAAATCACAAACGAGGATATCAAGCATGCAACGTTTTGCGCCTTCATCATTTAGCCCCCAAGAAACCTATATTAATTATTTGATAAATAGAAGAAATGTAAAAAGACTCATCGCCATTTTGAATGGTATTTGCGGTGATACTCAATTATGGGCGGAGGAATTGCCTGGCGGCATCAAGGCAATGCATTCCTGTTTTCAAGAAATCAATGATGAAAGAATGCTGCTAGAAAACATTTGGACGACCGCCCGTGAAAAATATCCATTGCCCGATGAAGAGTTTTTTTCTTCTTTCGTTAAAAAAGTAAGACGTGGCATCTCTCCTAATGCTAACGCAAGCCTCTTGTATGAAATCATTAATCGCTATCCCTTATCTGGCTTGCTCGATAATCAGCAAATGATGACTGCTCTTTGCAGTGAATTAGGAGAAAAATTTCCTAGCATTACAGCAAGCTTAATTGGCGTAGTGGCCTATGCTGAGCTTAATGCTGATGGAAGATTCGTAGCGGCATGTAAGGATGCAGCATGCAGTGAAGAGCTTATGCTGCTGCTCGAGGATGATCGCTTATTTAGCGTGGCTTCTGGAAACTGGACCCAGGTTTTATCCTATTTACTTCATATGAATTATTATTCATCTGACATCATTGACATGCTGATGAATGATAAGCGCATGTCTTATCTCAACAAGCTCGCATTTTTAAAAATGATGGCAATGAGTGGTGATGTAGACAAAGTAATTAGTCTTCATAATAAATATGCGGAAGAATGCACGCAATTTACTGAAGATAATAGAGTTGAAGCCCTGCTTATTTACCAAGAGGTCATGATAAAGCTTATTTTAGAGCGGAAAGCAGGTTTTAGCAAGATTAAGCAAATCACGCTTTCATGCCTGTTGCAAAATCCGCATTTAACAATTGAAACATTGAAACAGCCTTTCTATGCTGTCTGTCAATCAGGTTGTCAGTTATCCTTGAATATATTATTGCAAGATGATCGCTTTGATTTATCACGTGAGATGTGCTTTGACGCCATGCAATTTGCCCTTTGTGCAAGACAAAATGATGTCGTGGCAGCACTGCTTCTGTCTGATAAAATCGCTAAAGAAAATAGGGGAGTCGAGTTATTTTCTAAGGCGATTAATTACGCCTTACACCATTATAATACTGAATTATTCGGCTTATTATTGTCTTTACCCTGTAAAAAACCTGAGAATTATGATGAAGATTTAATAAGATTTGCCTGCACAAGTCATTATGTGGATGCAATCACGAAAATCCTTTCGCTGGCAGGATTAGAAGAAAAGAGAAAAATATATTTATTTAAATGCTTAGTATCCCAAATGCAATCTTTCGTTTATGGGTGTGGTTCACCGATGCATGTGGCGATGTGCTCCTTTGTTTTGAGTTCACCCTTTGTTTCACAATTAGATTACTTGGAAAAACTTTCTTTATTACAGTACGCCGGTTTATATCCTGATATTACATTAGTTGACAATATTACTTCGCAATATGACGAAGAGAGCAAGCATTTTAATGAGGCGCATCGAGAACAAGCTTTAGCCTACTATATCAAAGCTATTCGCGAACTAATCGCTTCATTTCGTGTACAGACACAGGATCGAGTTTATCTCATTAATAGACTCTTACAAAATCCTGATTTAACACCAGCTATGTTACATGCTTGCTTATGGGATGCCTGCGAAAAGGGGCGCGTGGAAATAGTCGATCTTATGCGTGGTGACGAACGATGTCGAGAAACTTCGCTTGTCATGAGTATCATAAAATCGATGATTCGGCGCCTTAGCTCATTTAATAATGATCAGTTGACTTGTTTCTATCGCTTAGCAGAGGGGCATATCAATGAAACGCTTGCCTTGGTAATAGATTCTCCAAAACCTCTGGCTATTCTATTTTCTCTGATTAACCCGGAGCATAGTCGCATATACGACGATATCGTATACGAGAGTCTTTACTCGAGTTCTTACTCTGAAGCGGCAGCCCTTAAAATGGCCTGTGTCTGTGCCCATCATGACTTGATAGAATATCTCACTTCTATTCAATATCAAGAACCCGCTGAGGTTTACGACAGAGTACTAATCACTTGTTTTCACTTAGCTAATGTCAATTTAGATAGAAGCAATGCATTGGAAAGCTTGCTTTCATCAAGGTCATTTAATGAGGCAAAGAAAATTGCCTTGCTCAATCGAGCCATGCATTTATTGTCGGAACAACATAGATATCGACGCGAGCTATGTCATTACTTACTTTCTCATCCACTCAATTCAGATGCGACCCTACTATCTAGGATTTCATTATTGCCCCATGTCAGTCAACATGGAGATTTAGTTGCCCTAGAAAAATTGGCTGCATTATGCCATGAGAAACGAGCATCATTTGATAAGCTAATGATAGAAGAGATAAAGACAACTTGCGAGTTAGTCTATGATAAGGTCATCAGAGATGTAAGTATTCCTTTCGAAGATACAATCAACATCGTCAAATGCCTCGCTAGTGAAGCCTTTGGTTGGACGGACAAATTTCAAGTTTTTCATTTTGCAAAGTCTTGCATGCCTATTCTTGTTGCCTTATTCAAAAATGATATTGTGCCAATACTTCCTTTTAGTGAGACGGAAAAGGAGAATTTGCTAGTTCGAATAGATAAGGTTCTTACTTGCAATGAAGGAACAGGGCTTCAGTTGGCTTGCCTATGTAATCATCTTGAATTGAGTGAATCTCTGCTAACGATTAATTACAAAAATCCTAAACGAGTTTATTCTGTCGCCGTGAATCAGTACATCAACGATAATCGTATAGATCTTCTACGATATCTGCTTTCTCATCCCTTGGCTGGCCAATTGAATTATCAGTTCTTAATAAAATGTCGTGATCAATGCGTTAATCATCGTGCACCGATGAAATGTCTTTTTGAGCAAAAAATAAGGGAATATACATTAAAATTTATGTTTTTCTCGGGTACGGGTGAAGAGGGAGAAGTTCAAGGATTAGATCAAGATGTTAACAGTGTGATAAATAAATTTTCTGCCGCGCTTGCAAAAAAATAAAGGATATCAGCCATGCGAAGGAATGCTCTTGTTCCTTTATCACAAGAATAATATATTGATTATTTGATTAAGCGAAGAATAATAAAAAAGTTTATTGCCATCCTTAATGGCATGTGTAGGGATACTCAATTATGGGATGGTGATTTGCCTAGCGGCATTCAGGCAATGGCTCACGCTTTCCAAATCATCAAAGATGAGAGAAGGCTGCTAGAAAATATGTAAGCGTTCACGCCACGCTGTCATGCCAGCATGCTTTTAGCTGGCATCCAGGGTTTTTAGATAACAGCTCACGTGGGGTTGACAGGCTGCATCAGCAACGAACACCTGCACATACTCTCACCCTTTCTTCATCCTCACCCGATCAATCGCCGCTTGAATATAGGCTTTTCTTCTCAACTCACTATCATCCTCGCAAACAACAAACACTTCTGCAGCTAATCTCTGCTTACGTGCTTTAAAACGCTCTCGCGCCTGTGCGGCAATACGATCTTGATCTTCTCGCGGCTCTGCCAAATTAACCATATCAATGCAATCAACCGGACAGGCAGGAATACACAATTGACAGGCAATACATTCCCGACTAATCACAGTATGCATGTGTTTTGCACTGCCAAGAATAGCATCGACTGGACAAGCCGGAATACATTTCGCACAGCCTATACATTCTGCTTCCCTAATGATTGCAACTTGACTGAACTTGCTCATCTTACTTCACTTTCATTCCCGCTTTAGCGCCGTCTGCTGATGTAGCAGTCGTTGCACTATCTTCTTTGGTAGCCATTTTCATTGCCTCTATTTGCGTGGGATCAATACGAGTGAGTAAGGGTTGATATTCGCGGATGACATGATTCAGCAAGGGTTTATCTTTATCCTGCCATGTCAAGGGAGTAATATTTAAAAATGCTTCGACTTGCTTTGCCGTGTGCGGCAATACGGGTTTCAAATAAATGGTTAATAGACGAAATAAATTAATGGCCATGGAACAAATGGTTTGGACTTCTCCTGCTTTCGTCGCATCTTTCATTAAGGCCCAGGGTTTTCGTTCATCGATATATTGATTAGCACGATCAGCGAGCGCCATGATTTGCCGTATCGCTTGACTGTAGTCTAATTTGTCATAACTTTCTGCAATACTATCACCTGCCTTGGCAAATTCGGCATAAAGTGCCTCATCATTTAATACCCCAGCTAGGTGATTAGCAAAATGCTTATTTAAAAAACTCGCTGCACGACTTGCAATATTAATATATTTACCGACTAAATCAGCATTAATGCGTTGAATAAAATCTTCAAAATTAATATCAAAATCTTCAATGTGATGACTTAATTTAGCCGCAAGATAATAGCGTAAATATTCTGGATTCAAATGATCGAGATAAGTTCGTGCTTGAATAAAAGTGCCGCGCGACTTAGACATTTTCTGTCCGTCTATGGTTAAAAAGCCATTGACAAAAATAGCATTGGGCGTGCGAAAGGACGCGCCTTCTAACATAGCTGGCCAAAATAAGGCATGAAAATAAATAATATCCTTACCAATAAAATGATAAAGTTCAGTCTCGCTATTTTTATTCCAATATTCATTAAAATTTAATTCTGGACGGCGCTTGCAAAGATTTTCAAAACTTGCCATGTAGCCAACAGGCGCATCAAGCCAGACATAGAAATATTTATCTTTTTCACCTGGAATAGTAAAACCAAAATAGGGCGCATCGCGTGAAATGTCCCATTCTCTTAAACCATCTTTAAACCATTCATCTAATTTATTACTGACTTGATCTTGTAAATGACCTTGACGGGTCCAGCTTTTGAGAAAATCCGTGAAATGATCTAATTGGAAAAAATAATGTTCGGATTCTTTTTCGATGGGTTCTGCGCCCGATAAAGTAGAACGCGGATTTTTTAATTCAGTAGGCGTATAAGTTTTACCGCAAGACTCACAATTATCACCATATTGATCTTTGCTGCCGCAAAAAGGACATTCACCTTTAATATAACGATCGGGTAAAAACATATTTTTTACTGGATCGTATAATTGGCTGATACGGTGTTTGCTGATATGTTTGTTGGCCAATAATCGTTGATAAATTTCTTCGACTAATTCACGATTTTCAGGCGAGTGGGTTTGATCATAATTATCAAAATCAATATGAAAATCAGCAAAATCTTGTAAATGGCTTTGATGCGTATCAGCGATTAATGCCTCAGGTGTGATTCCCATTTTTTCTGCTTGAATCATAATGGGCGCGCCATGGCTATCACTGCCGCTAATGTAAGTGCATTGATGTCCCAGCATTTTTTGCAAGCGCACCCAAATATCTCCTTGAATAGTGCCTACTAAATGACCTAAATGGGCGCGGCCATTGGCATAAATAAGTGCGGCTGTGACAAGAATCTGACGTTTTGCTGGCATAAATATATATTCCCGGGTTTTGACTGACAATGAAAAGTGATAGAGTATAGCAAAATTATGCTCTTGGAGAGAATACAGTGTTGCAACAAGAGATTGAGACGAGGTTGGCCGCTTACTATGATCCCTATCTACAAACTGATTTTTTGACGGCAAAAGTGGCTAGCAAGGTAGTTGTATCATCCGATGCCATTCAAGTTGAAATAAAATTGGGCTATCCGCATGCAAGAATTAGGGCGGAAATACTCGTTTCATTGCATGCTTGGCTTTCGCCCTATGCTGCTGATAAAAAATTAAATATCATGCTGTCTCAGCGAATTGAAGCGCATGCAGGCAAGCAAAGTATTCCAGGCCTTCCTCAGGTAAAAAATATTATTGCCGTGGGATCGGGCAAAGGTGGGGTAGGTAAATCGACTATCGCAATTAATTTAGCGTTGGCCTTGGCTAAAGAAGGTGCAGCTGTGGGTATCTTGGATGCTGATATTTATGGCCCGAGTCAGTCCGCCATGCTAGGTGCTCCTAATGAAAAAGCGCTAGTGAAGGATCGAAAATTACAACCCATTATGCGTCATGGTCTTCAATCCATGTCGATCGCTTATTTGGTTGATCCGCAAGCTGCGATGATATGGCGCGGACCTATGATCGGCAAGGCCATGCAGCAAATGCTTCATGATACGGCCTGGGAGAATTTGGATTATTTGATCGTTGATTTGCCGCCAGGCACAGGTGATATCCAATTAACACTCTGTCAAAAAATACCGGTTTGCGGTGCAGTCATGGTGACGACGCCGCAGGATTTAGCCTTGCTCGATGTAAGACGCGCTTGCGCGATGTTTCAGCAATTGCAAGTGCCGATTTTAGGTGTGATCGAAAATATGAGTGTGCATACTTGCTCGCACTGCGGTCATGAAGA
>Ga0207082_1089_pt1 | contig 19161 bp, 16 predicted proteins | sample Alteio_BWMinHeat_56_FD_153588 | JGI IMG/M metagenome (GOLD analysis project Ga0207082, IMG submission 153588) | Enriched cells from forest soil in Barre Woods Harvard Forest LTER site, Petersham, Massachusetts, United States -... | ecosystem: Environmental > Terrestrial > Soil > Temperate forest >...
ATGCACTGTGAAGATATTTCTGCCGATTGGGCGGCTCAACGGATTAAAGGATTGACGTTATTTTCAGCCCTTGTTCATGCTATTTCCCCAAAAGCATGGCTACAACGACATGATCAAAAAACTATCAAAACCTTGATTGATACATTTCGTTACCCGCGCAAAGGCCCGGGTATGTTATGGGAGGCATGTGCAGAAAAAATAAAGCAACGAGATGGAAAAATTTATTTAGGAAGTAAGGTATTTCGTTGTGAGTATCAACAAGATGGAAATCAATGGGAAATATTTTCTCGCGATACGGATGGCAATATTAAAAAAACGGTTGCAACACATGTCATTTCATCCGCGCCATTGCGTGAAATGGTTTTGGATTATTTGCACCCATCTATGTCGTTACCTGCGATGCGGGCGGCACATGAATTGCAATATCGAGATTTTTTAATTGTAGTGCTGATTTTAAAAGATCGAAATCAATTTCCAGATAATTGGATTTATATCCATGACACGCAAGTTGATGTAGCCCGTATACAGAATTTTAAGTCGTGGTCACCGGATATGGTTCCACAAGAAAGTATGTGTAGTTATGGTATGGAATATTTTTGTTTCCACGGTGATCACATTTGGTCTGCTGAAGATTGCGCATTAATTCAGAAGGCAACGCAGGAAATAGTGAAGTTGGGGCTTGCAAGAGCAGATGATATTCTCGATGGCTGTGTGGTGCGGCAACCTAAGGCTTATCCCGTATACGATAATCATTATCAAACCCATGTTGAGGTGATTAAGCGAGAGCTCGAAGTGAAATTTCCTTCGTTATATCTCATCGGCCGCAATGGGATGCATAAATATAATAATCAAGACCATGCTATGATGACAGCGATGCTAACAGTGAAAAATATTATCGCAAAAAAGCGTACCTATGATGTATGGCGTGTGAATCAGGATGCAGAATATATTGAGGCTGGCACAGTTTACGCTAAAAATGGAGCAACCGGATTACGTGATGTTCCTGAACGAATATATTGAACCAACATTATTAGAAATATGACAATGAAACCTATTTATCTCGATTATGCAGCCACAACACCAGTTGATCTGCGTGTGGTGAAAAAAATGCTGGAGTGCCTGACCTTGGAGGGGATATTTGGTAATCCAGCGTCATTGCATGTTTATGGCCAAGAGGCAAGGTCGGCTGTTGAAACGGCACGAATGCAAATTGCTGCGCTGATCCATGCAAATCCAAGTGAAATTATTTTTACATCGGGTGCAACGGAATCCAATAATCTCGCGTTGAAAGGTGCGGCTCATCTCTATCAGCGTAAAGGCAAACACATTGTTACCATGAAAACCGAACACAAGGCTGTGTTGGATACATGCCAGCAATTGGAAAAAGAAGGTTATACCATCACTTACCTCATGCCTGAATTGAATGGATTAGTATCGCTAGATAAACTGTCAGCAGCACTCAAGAGTGACACTATTTTGGTCTCGATTATGCATGTCAATAATGAAATTGGTGTTATCCAAGATATAGATGCCATTGCTCATATGACAGCATCCCGCGGGATTCTCTTGCATGTCGATGCAGCGCAAAGCACAGGCAAAGTAGAGATTAATATGCTTAATACACCGGTGGATTTATTGTCTTTGTGTGCGCATAAAACCTATGGTCCAAAAGGTATAGGCGCATTGTACTTGCGTAAAAAACCACGCGTGCGCGTTGAGCCGCTCATCCATGGAGGTGGTCATGAGCAAGGCATGCGATCAGGGACATTGGCGACACACCAAATTGTGGGTATGGGAGAAGCATTCCACCTTGCCGGCCAAGATATGCAGTTAGAGGTAAAAACGATTAAACGATTACGTGATAATTTGCTCGATGGATTGAAATCGATACAGAATGTGTGCGTGAATACCGATCTTGCCTATACGGTTCCGCATATTTTAAATCTGCGTTTTAACGGTATGCTAGCTGATGCCGTGCTCGCACAGCTTCCTGAGATTGCGACCTCTACTGCCTCCGCTTGCCAAGGCAAAGGCATTGAAGGTTCATACGTATTACGAGCGCTTGGGTTGAGTGATGAAGAAGTAAAGAGTTCTGTGCGTTTGTCATTGGGTCGGTTTACCACACAGGTTGATATTGATGTAGTAGTCCAAGCTATCCGTCATCTTTTTACTCGGTAATCCGTAACTAAACGTCAGTATTGCCTAAGAAAATGTACTATATTGATATAGTGCATTTTCTTAGGCAATACTGACGTTAACTATGTAATTTATCCTAGTATTCAGGCTGAGTTGTGATGCGGTGGTAAAAACGCTATTCCAATTTTAATCGATGGTAAATTTTTCTTCTTGTCCCTATGCCAAAAGAATTCCATAACGGTCGCTTTTTGCAATGTAGGGAAGTGTCTCTGAATAGTATCAGGTATGGTTTCACCATTAGTGATGTCCCAAACGAAGATGGCGCCTTTGTTCAGGATATCCTTAGAATCAATCCACGGCGCACGGCGCTTGTTCCACTCAATAAAAACAGCGGGGTGATCGGAAGAATAAAATCCGATATTACCGCTTATCCAGCGCGAACCACCAACGTAGTCCAAGGTAGTGTGATAGGTGTCGTGCCATTGTTGTGTTAGGCGCCGCGCTATTTCTTGGCCGGGAAAATTAGCACTCGATGTACTGGATGCATGAATCAGCGTTATGCAGTATCCACTTACTAGCAATCCCATTAAGGTGAAAATAAGGGTCACAAAGCCATAAAATTTTGCTTTTGTGATAGTAGGCGCAATGGCTGTAATTAGCAGAATGCCCCATGTTGAGAGTAAGGGCATACCCCAGCCGGCACGCAGTTTAGTACCTAGTAAAATAGAAAGTAACACCGTCAACAGAAAGGGTCCAAGGCCTACATAAAGTAAAAAAGATTGATTGAAGGAATCAATGTTAAGTTTGGGTGTAGCCAATAATGGCTTTTTCCCAACAAATAACAATGTGTAAAGAATAATAGCTGGCATGAAGGCTTGGAGTTGTTGCCAGGCGAATTGTGCTGGGTAAAAGAAATGATTAGTCCAGCTTGGCGCACTGCTCGCGCGTTCGAACACATATTTAATAGTGATGAAGTCATGAAAAAATAGCCATATGGTATGAGGCGAGATAATGATGAGAAAAATAGCAAGGCCAAGGTAGGGTGGCAATGTAGCTAATTGTTTGCGGTTATTCGGGTAGATAAAAAGAAATAAGGCCATTCCCGCAAGTAGGGTTGCGGTGTAATATTTTGCCATCATCCCAAGACCTGCAAATAATCCGGTTAATAGCCAGGACCCGTTGCTAGGCGCGCGTAGTGCCTTATAAAAAAAATAAATGGCTACAGCCCAGAGGCTTAACTCAAGTGTGTTGTCATTAAAATCGATGGCGTGAAAATTATAGTATTGGACTCCTTCAAGGATCATGACGGAAATAAGTGCATACACGGGTGGCAGCATATTTCTTGCGAGCTGCCATATAGCAAGAAAGCATACTAGAACAGAAATTTGGCTGAAAAAATAAATCATCCAGCCTGATTTACCATCTAGATACGTGGCTAACGCGGTCAACCAACCATTTAGAAAAGGGTTCTTATCATATCCCCACTCTAACTGATGTCCCCAAATCGCACCTTCAACTGAGTCTAGAGGAAGATTGTATCGGGTGAGTATGGGGGCGAGTGTCCAAAGAATGATATGCATACAGACAAATAAGTATAGCCAGCGTTCCGTGCTGAAATATCTCATGAGTCCATTCGTCATGCTTAGCGGTTGATTCGTTGATCCGATTGTCATTTGAAACAACAACACAATAATTAAAACGCAATCATATCAAAAAGAATGCCGTATCCCTAGAGCGCTTTTTGCTGCAACAATCACGGAAACTTCAAGAAAGGACTATAATGTTAATGTAAGTTGGATTAAAAGGAGATGACCATGCCTGTCAAAAAGCTTAAAGAATTTCTTGATAGTCATCAAGTTAAGTATGTCTCTCTAACTCATTCACCCGCTTTTACTTCACAAGAAATTGCGGCAGCAGCTCATGTTTCAGGGAAACAATTGGCAAAAACCGTCATTGTTAAAGTAGATGGGCAGCTTGTGATGGTTGTCTTGCCTGCTCATGATCAGGTTAATTTTGATAAATTACGAGATGTGATGGGTGCTGCAGGCATTGATCTTGCCTCTGAATCAGAATTTAAGGACAAGTTCGCAGGTTGTGAAGTTGGAGCCATGCCGCCATTTGGAAACTTGTATAACATGCCGGTATTTTTATCCAGTCAATTGAGTCATCAAGGCCATATTCTGTTTAATGCAGGGTCGCATTCGGAGTTAGTACAGCTGACGTTCGATGATTTTGAGCGCTTGGTGAAACCAAAAGTGGTTGCATTATAGTGGCACATGACAGAGGTAGAGAGAGAAAAAATTATATTAACCATGACATTGGTCTTATTGGTCGTGGGGGGAGTGTTGAGGATTGTTTTGTGAGCGTGGCACGAGTCATGTTTTCTTTGATGGTGGATATAGACAATATTCACCAAATGCAGATTGTGTCATTTGAATTTGAAGGAGCAGACCTTGAGCTTGCGCTGCTTACGTGGTTGAATCTTTTACTCGAAAAATCACGAGAGCATGGAATGATGTTTGGTGATTTTCGTTTAAAACGAGAGGGAACTATTTGGAAAGCGACGGTTGCAGGCGAGCCGTGGCGACAACATAAGGAAGGAGGAATGGAAGTGAAAGCTATAGCGTTGGCACTATTGTCAGTGAAAAAAATCGATCATTCATGGGAAGCGAGATGCATTGTTGGTGTGTGAGGTAGCCCTGGATGTGTGAAGAATACAGGTTGGCGAAATCATCAAATTAGACGATAATGCGCTCTCTTCATTACTCTTAATTAAAGAAATCTCATGCCACAATACATTTATACTATGCAAGGTGTAGGCAAAGTTGTTCCGCCTAAACGCGAAATTCTAAAAAATATCTGGTTGTCATTTTATCCGGGCGCAAAGATCGGTGTGTTAGGTTTGAATGGTTCGGGTAAGTCAACCCTACTAAAAATTATGGCTGGCTTAGATAAGGAAATTGTAGGTGAAGCTCGTCCATTGCCAGGTATTAAAATAGGTTATTTATCGCAAGAACCACATCTAGATCCGAATAAAAATGTACGCGGTAATGTGGAGTGTGGCGTAGGCGAGGCGATGGCTTTGATCACACGCTTCAATGAGATCAGCATGAAATTTGCTGAGCCTATGAGTGAAGATGAAATGAATAAATTGTTGGAAGAGCAGGGCGATTTACAGCACCAGATTGATGCTGTTAATGCTTGGGATTTGGAACGTAAGCTCGAAATTGCAGCCGATGCGTTGCGATTGCCTCCTTGGGATGCTGATGTGACAAAAATTTCGGGGGGTGAATGCCGCCGCGTTGCTCTTTGTCGATTGCTATTGTCAAAACCCGACATGTTATTGCTGGATGAGCCCACTAACCATTTAGATGCAGAAAGTGTGGGCTGGTTGGAGAGATTTTTACACGAGTATCCAGGTACAGTTGTTGCTGTTACGCATGATCGCTACTTCTTGGATAATGTCGCAGGCTGGATTTTGGAGTTAGATCGTGGCCAAGGCATTCCCTATGAGGGCAATTATTCTTCTTGGTTAGAACAAAAAGGGAAACGATTAGAACAAGAAGAACGTCAACAGGTTGCTCATCAAAAAGCGATTAAGGCAGAACTCGAATGGGTGCGTACTAACCCGAAAGGGCGGCAAGCCAAAAGCAAGGCACGTCTTGCACGATTTGAAGAATTGAACTCCAAAGAATTTCAAAAACGCAGTGAAACACTGGAACTTTATATTCCACCGGGGCAACGTTTGGGCGATCTGGTGATTGAAGTGAATCATCTCACCAAGCGTTTCGGGGAGAGAGTATTATTTGAAGATTTAAATTTTAAAATTCCACCGGGTGCAATCGTTGGTATCATTGGTCCCAATGGTGCGGGTAAATCAACCCTTTTTAAAATACTGAATGGTATGGAAACACCTGATAGCGGTGATTTTCGCCTGGGTGATGCCGTAAAATTAGCCTACGTCGATCAAAGTCGCGATGCCTTGAATGGACAAAAAACAGTGTGGCAAGAAATTGCCAATGAGCAAGAAGTCATGACGATAGGTGCATTTCAAATGCCATCTCGTGCTTATGTAGGACGTTTTAATTTTAAAGGCTCAGATCAACAAAAATTTATTAAGGATCTCTCTGGAGGTGAGCGTAACCGCGTGCATTTGGCGAAATTATTAAGTAGCGGGGGCAATGTGTTATTGCTGGATGAACCCACAAACGATTTAGACGTCGAAACATTGCGCGCACTTGAAGAAGCCATATTAAGTTTCCCCGGTTGTGCTATGGTGATCTCGCATGATCGTTGGTTTTTGGATCGTGTTGCTACGCATATATTGGCGTTTGAAGGCGATAGTACAGTGAGCTTTTTTACTGGAAATTATACCGAATACGAAGAAGACCGCTTACGCCGTTTAGGTGAGCAAGCAATACAGCCACACCGGATTAAATATAAGAGACTAGAAGCTTGAGGGTCACGCTCCTGCTATAAGTCTTTGGGCAAATTTTTCCTTAGAGTTTTTAGACCCGGCCTTCAAGGCCGGGTAGACTTTGGGAGGGGTGCAGACACTTTCCAAGCTCACTTTCTCTGAAGGAGACTCTTCATCTTCATACATCATGCCACTCATTGATTGATGGGCAGCAAACAGGGGTAAGTGAGTTATGGAGAGAATGTACACCACTAAGTGATGTTTGTACCGAGGAGCGTGATACGACTTGTTGCAAAAGCATTCCCGCGGGACATTGAAAGGTGTTGTATGGACTCCAGTTGTCGCCTGCATCATCAAGATTGATATGGATGTATTCCTGCTGAGGTAGGGTTACGCAATTACTGAGATCTGCTACAGGAACCGTTTTTACTGCAATAACCGGCGGTCGTAGAATAGCCGTGCTATCTCTTGCCCATGCCGTCATTACTAAGCTATTGATAATAAAAAAAAATATGAAGATCAAAGGTTTTTTTGCATCATGTTTTGTATAAGACATGTTCATATTATGCACTCACTACAAATGGTTGGTTATTCAATATACCACAATATGTAAATTTGTACAAAATAACACCAAATAATACCTGCCTCCTCTCTGGTGATCGTTCATGGGGTAGAGAAATCATTGTATTTTTTGTTTATTTAATGAGCAAACAGGATGTTTGCGAAAGTCAAATCCGGTCACGATGGCCGTATTTGGCGGTTAAATAAGCAAAAAATACAATGATTTCTCTACCCCGTGAACGGTTACCCTCTCTGATTATGTGTTCATTAACATACTTCACTCCGCATGCAGGGATCTTTCTCGCTGCCGGATTCAACTTGGATAGTGACGTGATTAATTTTGAATTTTGTCTGCATTTCCTCGTTAATTTTCTTATAATCTGCATCCGTGAGGGCAGCCTCAGGCATGATAAGGTGTGCGGTGAGGGCAACTTCTCGGGTACTTAAGCCCCAGATATGCAAATCATGTATGGCTTTAACACCGGGTAGATGTTGAAGGTACTCTTTAACGCCAATGTGGTCAATATAATGCGGAATAGCATCGAGAATAAGAATAACGGAATCACGCAATAATTCCCACGTACCATATAACACAATGACGACAATGATGAGGCCAACAACAGGGTCAACCCAATGCCAGTTGGTATAACGAATGATGATTGCCGAGGCTACCACGCCAACAAGAATGAGTGCATCTGCCATCAAGTGTAAGAATGCACCTTTGATGTTGACATCATCTTTAGCGCCGCGCATGAATAAGAGTGAAGCACCCGCGTTCACTCCTATTCCAAGAATACCGACAACAATAACGATGGTTTCATCGACGGTAGTGAGATGAAATAATTTGTAAATAGCCTGGTAGGCAATCACAGCTGATGTTGCGATAAGAATAAATGCATTCGCAAGGGCAGCAATGACTGTTGTGCGTTTAAAGCCGTAGCTATAGCGTTTTCTTGCAGGAAAACTCAGTAGCCAGTTTGCAATCCAAGCAAGGATTAAACTAAGCGCGTCGCCGAAATTATGTACTGCATCAGCCATCAGACTCATGGAATGGGCGTATAACGCATAGCCTGCTTCGATAAACGTATAAGCCAGTGTGACCGTGACTGCAATAGCGAATGCAGTATTAAACGATTTAATCACGTGATGGCTATGTGAATGACCATGTGCATGGCCGTGCCCCTGACCATGGTGATGATCGTGATGTTGGTGTGAATGCATACCCATTGGTTGACTCCTAATCTCTTCGCAGTCGGTCGGTTGATGCAAGCGGCGTTGGATACCGCATGACAGTCCAGTAACAAGAAATAATGAACGTAATAATAATGGCAGCCTCACCCATATAAGCTGTCACTGGGGGTATTAAATGGGTTCCAAGTGCCATATAAATGACGAGCAAAGAGAATTCACTCATTTGTCCCAAGCGTACACCAATTTCCCAGCTTACCGCTTTGACTTCACCGGATCGGTATAAGAGCCAATTAAATATGATGGGTTTTATCATCAAGATGAGTCCTGCTAAAATACAAGCGGGGATGATTACTTGATTGAAATAACCAAAATTAAATCCGGCCCCAATTGAAAAGAAAAAGAGTACCAGGAAGAAATCGCGTAATGGTTTTAAATTTTCTGCGATATAAAATGAAATGGGATTGGAAGCGAGTGCTATGCCTGCAATAAAGGCGCCAATTTCTTCTGTAAGACCTAAATGGTGACTCAGTTCAGCCATGCATAAACACCAGCCAATAGACAAAATGAAAATATACTCATGGATTTTATCAAACTTTGCGAAGAGGACAGAAAGAATGTAACGCTGAAATACATAAGCTACCAGTAATAAAATGGGGAAGGCACTAATGATGAGACCAAGGTGATAAGAGCCCCCGGTATTAGCGACGATTTGCATCAGTAATAGAACACCAATCGCGATAATATCTTGGAGAAGTAAAATGCTGATGACAAGCTCGCCAGTATGTTGATGATGCAGAATGGTTGTAGGTAATAATTTAATCCCTATGATGGTGCTGGAAAATAAAGCAGCGATTCCAATGACCAAACTTTCTTCATAGGTGTAACCAAAGACATAACTCGTGATAAACCCAACAATGAAAAAGATGAGTGAACTCGTCAGTGTAATCAGGCTCATTTTGCGTAATGAGTGAAAGAGACTTTGCGGCTGAAGATGCAGGCCTAAAAGAAATAGCAAAAAAATGATGCCTATATCCCCTGCTTGTTGTATGGCCACGCCATTTTTAAGTAATTTCAATCCCCACGGACCAAGTATGGCACCTAAAACGATATAGGCAACGAGGAGTGATTGGCGCGTAAATAAGGCTACAGTCGACAGTATGGCTGTGCCAAAGAAGATAAGAAATATTAAGTGACTAATTACATGAGGTTGTTGTGTCATTCGTCGTCCTCACGGAGTGATACTAAGCGTGCATTGCCGCCGATCGCGGTTATATTGTTTGAGATAGAACGCTCAAGGCAAAGACGGGGTAAGTAATGTGGTCCCCCGGCTTTTGGCCCTGTGCCAGATAATCGTTCGCCGCCAAAGGGTTGCACCCCTACCACCGCGCCTATCATGTTACGATTCACATAGATATTACCGACAGGCATGCGGCTCGAAATGTATTGTATGGTTGCGTCAATCCGACTATGTATACCTAATGTTAAGCCGTAACCTGTATTAATAATGGCATTCATGACGTTATCAAGGTCTCGTGATTGGTACCGAATCACATGTAGGATAGGGCCAAATATCTCACCTTTTAGAACGCTCAAATCATTGAGTTCAAAAGCGCAGGGAGCAAAATAATAACCTGAGGGGTTGTCATGCATAGGAACTTTTGCAATCAATCGCGCTTCTTGGCTCATTTTAGCGAAATGGAGGTTCAACATTTGTTGTGCTTCACTATCTATTACAGGCCCTATATCAGTTGCAAGTAAACGAGGATCGCCCAGTGTGAGTTCTGCCATGTAGCCTTTGAGCATGTCTAATAAGGTGGACGCTATTTCTTCTTGTACGAATAGTACACGCAACGCAGAGCAACGCTGTCCTGCACTGTTAAAAGCAGATTGGGCGATATCGATGACAGCTTGTTCTGCTAATGCGGATGAATCAACAATCATCGCATTTTGGCCCCCGGTTTCTGCGATAAATAGGGCGATAGGGCCTTTGCGGTTAGCGAGAGAGTGCTTAATAAATGTAGCTGTTTCAGTAGATCCAGTAAACATGACACCTGCAACACGTGGATCACTCACCAATTTTGCACCCACTATGCTACCACGTCCAATGAGTAATTGCAGAACCTCTTTTGGAATGCCGGCTTGATGCAGAATTTGCACGGCTTTGAATGCAATAAGCGGTGTTTGTTCAGCGGGTTTTGCGATAACTGAGTTGCCAGCGACCAGTGCGGCGACAATTTGTCCCGTGAAAATAGCCAATGGAAAATTCCATGGACTGATACAAGTAATAATTCCACGAGGATGCAGGGAAAGTTGATTGGTTTCACCTGTAGGCCCTGGCAGTGAAACTGGCATTAAATCATGACGCGCTCGAGTCGCATAATAACGACAATAATCGATGGTTTCTCTCACCTCGGAGAGACAATCCATGATGCACTTGCCTCCCTCGAGAGTGAGCATGGCTATCAAGGCGGGTGTTTCTTGCTGGAAGAGTTCGGCTGCACGCAAAAGAATAGCAGCGCGCTCTGACACGGGTGTTTCTTCCCATTTGCGTTTGGCAATGCTTGTTATGTTTAGTGCTTTCTCAATATCACTTTCATTTGCTTCCGTGACGTAACCAATCACTCTATGAGTATGTCCAGGCGAGGTGATGGGCGTTGTTTTTTGATTCATGGCGCGGACACCGTTAATCAAGGAAGCTGCTTCCCAAGTTTCTTTTTCAGCTTCGTCCATCTGGCGTCTAAGGTTGTCTAATTGTGATGAATCAGATAAATCGATTCCTTGGGAGTTTTGCCAATCATTATAGATGTCTTTAGGTTTTGGAATGTGTGGGTGGGGTTTGTAGGCAAGGGCTGCGATTCGCGCGATTGGGTCAGCCACTATTTTTTCTATCGGCATATTATTATCCGCAAGTTTATTGATGAATGAACTATTTGCGCCATTCTCAAGCAATCTGCGTACAAGATATCCTAGTAAATCTTTGTGTGTGCCAACGGGTGCATAGATGCGACAGGGACGATTAAACTTGTTTTTATCAACGATTTGATCATATAGAGGCCGTCCCATGCCCTGCAGACATTGGAACTCACATTCACTCGTAGAGTTAGTCATTTCTATGATAGCTGCAACGGAGTAAGCATTGTGAGTACCGAATTGGGAATAAAAGCAGTCGGGTTGAGAGAGCATTTTTTTTACACAGGCGAGATACGAAACATCGGTTGAATTTTTACGCGTGAATACGGGATAGTCAGATTGCCCCTGAATTTGACTTAGCTTAATTTCCGCATCCCAATAAGCGCCTTTAACTAGGCGCACCATGATACGTTTACCGTGTTGCTTGGCAAGGTCTGCGAGCCAATCAATCACATAAGAAGCGCGTTTCTGATAGGCTTGCACAGCTAAGCCAAAACCTTCCCAACCGGCAAGAGAAGAGTCAGTATAGATTTTTTCGAATATATCAAGCGAAAGATCGAGTTTGTCTGCTTCCTCTGCATCGACGGTTAGGCCCATGTTGTATTTTTTTGCTTGCTGTGCGAGTGCAAGCAGTAGTGGTGGGAGTTCTTTCATTACGCGCTCGTATTGGGTGAATTCGTAGCGGGGATGCAGAGCAGAAAGTTTGATAGAAATCCCAGGATTTTCTCTAGGATTACCGGCTTTTGCGGCACTGCCGATGGCGGCTATGGCTTCCATGTAAGATGTATAGTAATGCAAGGCATCAATTGCAGTACGAGCGGATTCACCCAGCATATCGTAGGAAAAGCGGTAGCCTAGATTTTCAAGTTCTTGGGAGCGTTTTAAAGCGGAATGAATATCTTCGCCCATGACAAATTGTTTGCCAATAAGCTTCATCATTTGCAGTATGACGGGTCGTATCAGAGCGATACCCAAACGGCTTATTGCAAGTTTAAGAGAGCTCATGAGATTTTTATGGGTTTGGCGTGTGGGAGCGTAAACCATACCAGTTAGCAGTAAAGACCAGGTTGTTGCATTAACAAAAAATGAATTGTCTGTGCTTAGGTGATGTTTCCATTCAACGGTAGATAATTTATCACTAATAAACTTATCCATGGTGGCTTTATCCGGTATGCGTAACAGTGCCTCTGCGAGACACATGAGGGCGATACCTTCCTCAGTCGAGAGGTCGTACTGGTGTAGCAAGATGTCTATTTTGCCTTGGTTTTTTTTGTATTCACGGGTTTCAATGACCAGTTGTTTTGCAATATTAGTGATAGAAGTTAGATGAGTTTCAGTAAAGAAAGCTGCAGAAAGTAACGGTTTTAAGCATTCAGTCTCATCCATTCGATAAGCTTTTATGATATTATCTCGCAAGGGATTTAATTTAGATTGATGTGGTTTTGTTAACATATTTTTCCCATATATGGAGCTTTTAAAAGCGGTTGCCGCATTTAAGCAGTCGTCCCGTGCTTTTAGTGGAACGGCGAGTTTTTTTCAGTTCTCTTTGTCAAAAACTAGAACATCGAGTATAACAGTGTCCCTATTTTAGTGAAAATCCAGCATTTGACTAGTGAAAAAAAACAAATGAAACCAACTATTTTATCGCGCCGCTTTCGAGGATTGTTACCTATTGTCATTGATGTCGAGACCTCTGGGTTGAATCCAGCCACGGATGCATTGCTTGAGATCGCAGCAGTAATGCTTACGATGAACGAGGAGGGTAAGCTTTACCGTGAGCAAACCTATTCGTATCATATCGAGCCATTTTTAGGAGCACGTTTAGAAAAAGAAGCTCTTGAAATTACGGGGATTGACCCTTTCGGCCCCTTGCGTTTAGCACTCCCAGAGCGCCAGGCTTTATATCGAGTTTTTGCTGCTATCAGGAATCAGCTGGAGAAAACAATGTGTTACCGAGCTGTATTGGTGGGGCATAATGCTTGGTTTGATTTGAGTTTTGTCCTTGCCGCAACCAAGCGCTCTGACATACAGCATAACCCTTTTCATACGTTTACTACATTGGATACCGCGTCCCTGTCAGCCGTTGCTTTAGGTGAAACCGTGCTGGCCCGCGCTGCAAGACGAGCGCGCATACCATTTGATATCCAGAAAGCTCACTCGGCTATTTACGATGCAGAGCGTACCGCAGAGTTGTTTTGTTATATCGCGAATAAATGGGGGGCGTGAACAGTTGTATTAAAAGCCCACTTATGCGGGCTTTTAATGTGATTATGTTCAGTGGTTCCTGTTAGTAACCGTTCACGGGGTAGAGAAATCATTGTATTTTTTGCTTATTTAACCGCCAAATACAGCCATCGCGACCGGATTTGACTTTCGCAAACATCCTGTTTGCTCATTAAATAAACAAAAAATACAATGATTTCTCTACCCCGTGAACGGTTACTCCTGTTAACCCCGGCTTTAAGCATGCCGGAGTGATGAGGTGTTCTAAAACATTTAAGCCGTCCCGCGCTTTTAGCGGGAACGGCTGGATTATGTTTAACCGAATTGAACACCAGCACGCAATGTAACAAGGTTAGTGGAGTTACCCGAGCCACCGTTGCTTACGCTGTAAGCTGAGTCATGATTCCATTCTAGACCGAAGTTGGTTTTCTTCCATACTTCAATATCATAACCAAGCAGCCAACGACCTTTGGGTAATCCAATACCAGCCGCTTCGCGAGAGGCTTGGTAGCCCAAATAAACATTATTGCTACGGCAACCAAAAGCTTCAAAGCCGTAGCCAGCTGTGATGCCAGCAGCCCATGGCTTGGCGCCGGTTGCATCTGGATCCACTACTGGGGTCACAAATGGACTGCTAATGGAGGATACATCGGCAATACCATGTTTAGGCAAGTCATTTCGATTGAATCGTTGCACAGCACCAGTCCAGCGTACACCGACCATGAAGGGGCCACTGTTCATATCAGCATAAGCTGCAGCAGCACCTGCACGGCTGTTATAGCCACCACCGGTAAAGTTAGTTACACCATGAGCGACATCTTCTGCGGCCATCATGTTATAGACATAACCAACACCGAGATCCCAGCCAAATTGATCATTTATCTGATCATATCCTAACGTGGCACCATAGTCGGTTGTGCGTTGAGATTGGTCCATTTTCCTGATAGGGTCATCAAAGGCATACAATGAACCATGGAAGCCCATGGGTACAATGAAGCCAATTTTTCCGGATGTATTCAGCGCTTCGGATAAGACTTGCGTCATACTGCGCGTCATCGGGTGGATTTCATAACGACTAAAATCTGTAAACTGCTTACCAATTTGCACAAAGATGGGGGAGACATCGAAGTTACCCAGAGTAAAATAACCTTGTTCAAGTGATAGCGAGTTATCATGGTATACACTGCTATAGCCGAATTGATCTGAGGCAATGCTACCGAAATGGACAGAGTCACTGCTAAAGAAACGATCTATGTTACTGCTGCCGGCTGGGGTTGTGTTGCTATAGCTAAGGCTAGCAAATGCTTTTGTCCAATCGTTAACTGTAGCGGTAATATTTAAATAGGCATCATTGAGGGAGAAACGTTGGTAGTTTTCGCCTTGAAAATCAGCGTTGCGATTACCCCACTTACCCAAATCGACATTGACGCCGCCACTGACTTGTATGCGGTTATACCAGCCAGGATTGCAAAAACTCGGAATCTCGCGACCTAAGCTTTGCGTTGTTTCATCAAGAATCAAATTTGCTTGGCTGACAGAGCAAACTTCAACTGGAGACGTTTCATTCTTATAAGAAACGTGCGCAGCTTCCATTCTTTCTTCATGGCGCTCTTCACGACGTTCTTCACGACGTTCTTCACGATGTCGTTCATGACGTTCTTCCGCTTTAGATTCGTGTCTAATGTGATGTTTCATCATTTTATGATGATGTTTGTGTTTGGTGGTAGTTGTGGTGGTAGTCGTGCTAGCTGTGGTGGTTGCTGCTGTTGCTGCAAACACCGGGCAACTGACTATCCCTAGCAAGCTCATTGATGCAACAACGAGTTTTAATTTCATAATTGTAGTATCTCCTTGAAATATTTAATCCGAACGAATGACAAAATTAACTCAGCGATCGCAAGTATTGCAAGCAAATTTTCTTGTAAAGAGAGGTGGTTGCGTATTTTAATTTAAACACTAGCAGTTTTCATTCAAAAATTATGAATATGAGTACTTAATGGCGGCATATTACACATTAAGACCCCGCAGTCTTGCCATGGAGTCTTAATGGTCAGCGTTTAGATGGTAGGAAAAATCAAATTAGGGTCTGTTGATATTTCTACAAACAAACCCTTATTGTCATGTACTTTTATAGTGATTCTGCTTCTTGTGCGAGGTAATTAGCGATGCCTTCCGTGGTCGGTTTAATGCCGGTTTTGCCTTTTGTCCAACCTGCAGGGCAAACGTCACCGTGCTTTTCATGGAACTCTAATGCATCAATTAAGCGTAACAGCTCATCAACGTTGCGACCTAGTGGCAAATCATTGATGATTTGTGAGCGGACAATTCCTTGTTTATCAGTCACAAAAACACCACGTAAGGCAACGTGAGCAGTCGGGTGTTCGACACCGTAAGCTTGACAAATTTGATGGTTAACATCAGCAACTAAAGGATAGTGAATGGGTCCGATACCACCATTAGCAATAGGAGTGTTGCGCCATGCATTATGAGTGAATTGAGAGTCAATGGATACGCCGATAATAAGTGCATTACGTGCTTCAAATTCTTTAATTCGATTGTCTAATGCGATTAATTCAGATGGGCAAACGAAGGTAAAATCCAATGGATAGAAAAAGATAACGCCGTATTTTTTTTCGATGGCTTTATGCAGATTAAAACTATTGTTAATCTCGCCATTTGCCATAACGGCCGCTGCGGTGAAATCAGGCGATTTTCTGCCAACTAATATAGTCATGTTGTTTCCTCTCAATCTTTAAGAAGTGACGTTATCTTAGTGCTTGACGTAGTACTAAGGTGATTAAAAATGGCACCTATTATAACTTAAAATTCCGCAGAATGTGTAAATGAGATGAAAATTTTGTATACTCTCTCACACCTAAACCGTTAGGGTTCTAGAATCATGATGATATTTGTATTAATCCTATGTGGAGTTTTACTCAATGCGGGTGCCCAATTGCTGCTTAAGGCAGGAATGAGTCAAATCGGTCACTTTGAGTTCACTATTGCCAATGCGTTTCCAATTGGCCTCAAGGTAATGGCAAATCCTCCTATTATTGTCGGTTTATTCACCTATGTGATTAGCGTAGGAGTTTGGTTGTTGGTCTTGTCTCGCGTTCAGGTGAGCTTTGCCTATCCCATGCTTAGCATAGGATATATCGTGAATGCCTTGGCAGCTTATTACCTATTTGGTGAGCCACTAACATCGGTGCGAATGTTAGGCATTTTCATCATTATTGCAGGTGTTTACTTGGTCACTCGAGGCACTTAACTTTCATGTTGGCTAATAGGAAAAGAGAGGTTGCTATGTCCGATGAGTTTTTACCGTTTTCACGACCATTAATTAGTCAAGCAGCGATTGATGATGTCGTTGCTTGTTTAAAAAGCGGCTGGATTACAACAGGTCCACGTGTTGCTCAGTTTACAGAAGCATTAAAAGAATATTTTAAGGTTGCACATGCATTACCTCTTATGTCTGCGACTGCCGGGTTGCATTTGACTTTGTTGGCGATGAATCTTGAGCCGGGAGACGAAGTCATTACGACTCCGCTGACCTTTGCCGCAACATTAAATACCATTGTCCTCGCTGGAGGTAAACCGGTACTCGTTGATATTAATCCATCTACTCTAAACATGGATGTCAATTTACTAGAAAGTGCAATTACAAGTCGAACACGCGTTATCATTCCAGTTCATTTTGCGGGGCTTCCAGTAGATTTGGATCCACTCTATGAAATTGCGAATAAACAGGGGTTGCGTGTTCTTGAGGATGCGGCTCATGCTATTGGCACAGAGTACAAAGGCAAGTGCATCGGTAGTTTTGGGGATACACAAGTATTTAGCTTCCATCCCAATAAAAACATGACAACTGGCGAGGGCGGCTGCGTGGTAACGCGCGATCAACATATAGCGGATCAAATTGCGCGATTGCGTTTTCATGGCATTGATAGACAAGCATGGAATCGTTATGGTAAAAGCGGAACCCAAGATTATGAGATTGTACTGCCTGGTTATAAATCCAATATGATGGATATCCAGGCTGCGATTGGTATTCATCAGTTAAAGGAACTGGCTGGTTTTATTAGGCGTCGAAATGAATTAGCAGAGCGTTACCAAGAAGCTTTGTCTGATTGGCCGCAATGGACACTGCCGCAGCGTCCTCTATACGATCATCTTCATTCTTGGCATATTTATACCCCGCTTATTAATGAAGAGGCTGCGCGTATGAATAGAAACGAGTTTATGCAAGTCATGAAGGAAAATAATATCGGCACTGGTCTCCATTATCGTGCCGTGCATTTATATCCCTATTATCGTCAGGCATTTGGCTTTCATTTAGGTGATTTTCCTCATGCTGAGGATATCTGTGAGCGCATTGTAAGTTTACCACTATTTCCAGGTATGACGGATGCAGAGCACGATCGCGTACTAGATGTAATGTATACCATTTTTAATTGCTAACCAAGGTAACCCTATGAACGTTCTTATTCTCGGAGCCAATGGCTTCATTGGCAGTCATTTAAGTGAGACTATTCTTGCCAAAACCGATTGGCAAATACATGCGATGGATTTGACACAAGATAAGTTGATGGAATGTTTGAATCATCCACGGTTTCATTTTGTTGCAGGTGATATTACTAAACAAAAAGATTGGATCCATGAACGCATTAAGCAGTGTGATGTCGTGCTGCCGCTGGTTGCAGTTGCGACACCTGCATTGTATGTACAAGACCCGTTGCGTGTATTTGAGCTTGACTTTGAAGCAAATCTTGAAATTGTTCGTGAATGCGTGGATCAAAAGAAACGTGTTATTTTTCCTTCGACGTCTGAAGTTTATGGCATGTGTGGGGATGCTGAATTTGATGAAGAAAAAAGTTATTTAGTGACTGGCCCTATTGATAAGGAACGCTGGATTTATTCCGCATCAAAACAATTAATGGATCGCGTGATTCATGCCTATGGTAAACATAAGGGGTTGTCTTATTCTTTATTTCGACCTTTCAATTGGTATGGCCCACGGCTGGACAACGTTTTTAATCCAAAGCCGGGTGGTTCGCGTGTACTAACACAATTCATCGGTAATATATTGCGTGGTGAAAATATTAATCTAGTCGGCGGCGGCGCACAACAACGATGTTTTACTTATATCGATGATGGAATTGATGCTTTATTGCGTATTATCGAAAACAAAAATCATTCCGCACACAACAAAATTTTTAATGTGGGCAACCCGGAAGAAAATATTTCTATTCGTGAGCTTGCTTGTACGCTTGTCCAATTTGTTACTGCGTATTACCCGAAATATGCGGACAAGGCCCACGCTGTCAAATTGGTTGATGTGGATGCTAAGGCCTATTTTGGCGATGGTTATCAAGATGTATCATTACGAGTGCCGGCGATTCGTCACGCACGTAAATATCTTGGTTGGGAACCGAAAATTAACATGAAAACAGGGTTGCGTAAAACCTTAGATTTTTATTTGAATTAGGTCCTATCGTCACGCGACTCAGAGGGTATACGGTGAATTTGCGCACCTAACTGTGCCAATTTTTCTTCGATACATTCATAACCGCGATCGATATGATAAATACGATCAATGGTTGTTTCACCATGCGCAGCAAGTCCTGCGAGGACAAGGCTTGCTGATGCACGCAAATCAGTTGCCATGACAGGTGCGCCACGGAGATGATCTGTTCCCGTGCAGATGGCGGTATTTCCTTTTAACG
>Ga0207082_1090_pt1 | contig 19143 bp, 18 predicted proteins | sample Alteio_BWMinHeat_56_FD_153588 | JGI IMG/M metagenome (GOLD analysis project Ga0207082, IMG submission 153588) | Enriched cells from forest soil in Barre Woods Harvard Forest LTER site, Petersham, Massachusetts, United States -... | ecosystem: Environmental > Terrestrial > Soil > Temperate forest >...
GACCCTAATTCCCAATTCCTAATTCCAAATCCTCTCATTATCAATACTTAACAAATTCATATATAAAATCGGCAACTTCTTAAAATTCTGTTACTGTTTACCCCATTCAAGCCATTAGTTGTACTTTTGCGCCCATGTCTAAGAAGGTAATGCTCATCATTATGGATGGCTGGGGCCATGGTAAAGTGCCTGCATCCGATGCTATTGCTCATGCAAATGCGCCCTTTGTAAAATCGCTCTATGCAAAATACCCAAATACAGAGTTGATAACCTGTGGCGAAGCTGTAGGTTTACCTGATGGACAAATGGGCAATTCTGAAGTTGGCCATCTGAATATAGGCGCCGGCCGTATCGTATACCAGGAATTGCAACGTGTGAATGTGGCAGTAGCGAATGGCGAGCTCGAAAAAAATGAAGCATTACTGGCAGCTTTTAATGTTGCAAAACAAAATAATAAGACCCTCCATTTTATAGGCTTGGTAAGTGATGGCGGTGTGCATTCACATATCAAACACCTCGAAGCTTTATGTACCTATGCGCAAGATAAAGGGGTACCCAATGTAGCCGTTCATGCCTTCACAGATGGCCGTGATACAGACCCTAAAAGTGGTCACGGTTATATACAGGAGTTGCAGAACGTGTTGCATAAAACAGGTGGCAAACTGGCTTCCATTACTGGCCGCTACTACGCTATGGACCGCGACAAGCGCTGGGAAAGAGTAAAAATCGCCTACGATGCATTGGTACATGGTATGGGTACCAAAACGCAAGACCCGGTTGCTGCTATCAACGATTGTTATAAGGCTGATATAACAGATGAGTTCATTAAGCCTATCATCGTTTGTGATGATAAGAACGAACCAATTGCCACCATTAAAGATGGCGATGTGGTTATTTGTTTCAATTTCCGCACAGACCGTTGCCGCGAGATAACGCAGGTGCTGACCCAGGAAGCGCATCAGGAGCAGAATATGCACCCGCTTGATCTGTATTATGTGACCATGACCGAATATGACAAGACATATAAGAATGTCCACATCATATTTGATAACGACAACCTGAAGAATACTTTGGGTGAAGTAATGGAACAAAATCACTTGAACCAGATACGTATAGCTGAAACAGAAAAATATCCACACGTTACTTTCTTCTTCTCTGGTGGCCGCGAGCAACCTTTTGTTGGAGAGAAACGTATCATGATACCATCTAACCGTACAGTAGCCACTTACGATCAGGCGCCTGAAATGAGTGCTTTCGAAGTAACCGCTGCTATACTACCTGAAATAAAATCGCAAGACGCATCATTCATTTGTCTCAATTTTGCCAATGCCGATATGGTGGGCCATACCGGTGTTTGGGATGCTGTTGTAAAGGCTGTTGAAACAGTTGATAAATGTGTATCAGAAATAGTACCAGTGGCGCTGGAAAATGGTTATGCCATTTTCCTTACTGCCGACCATGGTAATGCCGACTATATGATCAATGAAGATGGCACCCCTAATACCGCACACACACTCAATCCTGTTCCTTTGTTTTTGATATCAAACGATTATAAAGGGCCACTGAGTAAAGGTAAATTAGGTGATCTCGCCCCAACCATTCTCAAGTATATGGGCCTCCCCATACCTAAAGAAATGACCGGCAATACCCTTATTTGATTTTGTAGGTCAGAATAATACAACATATTGTCTTGTTGAATCAGCCTTGTCATGGTGAGACTCTCGAACTATGAGCTTATTCAGGTGTCTAAATAGTAGCAAACTTTTAGCTTTTGACTTTTTCACTTTTGCCTTATCAATGCGCTATCCACGGTGATGGATCTATTTTAGATGAACCATTACCCGTACTTTTCCATATCTGGAAATTGATAGTAGGGTCACCTTCGTCATTTTCACCAACCACACCTATTGGTTGTTTGGTACGCACATTGTCACCTTTTTTCACGCTCACACTTTGCAAGTTCTTATACACCGTATAATACCTGCCGTGATTCACCAGTACTATCCAGCCCGCGCCTGTAATAGCGAATACGCTGGTTACAGTTCCCTCAAAGACGGCACGTGCAGTAGCTCCTTGAGACGTACGGATATCCACGCCATCATTATAAACCATCAGTTTGTCATACACTGCATGTTTGTGTTGCCCGAAAGCATCTGATATAAAACCCTTCTCTACAGGCCATGGCAATTTGCCCCTGTTATTTTCAAAATTATTGGATAAGGCAATTGCCTCAGGTGTCATGCTCAGGTTATAGTCGTGCGATACTTTTGGTGTAGTTGTGGTACCCGGCTTGTCATTTTTTACAGAGATGCCACCCGGTTTGGTTGTGGTTGTAGTAGTTGTGGTATAGCGTGGGTTGTTATTGTTCGTATTATTTGATGCCAGTTGTTTCTTCTTATCTTCTTCTGCTTTTTTGCGCATAGCTTCCTCTGCTTTCTTGCGCTCCATCTCCATCTCTCTGCGTATGATATCATTAATAGCCTTATTTACCTTGGCTGCTATTTTGCGGTTCTTTTCTATCTCTGCAATCAACTGCTTCTCCTGTCCTTTCAGGTCTTTCACTACGGCATTGGTCTCATTGGTCTCTTTTTCCAAAACCTTTTTCTGTTCCACCTGCGATGTCAGCAATTCATCTTTTTGTGCTTTCTGCGAGTTTAGCTCGCCTATCTTATGTTGTAGTTTAGCTTGTGTGATACGTATTTCTACTACCTGTTCCTTACGGTAATCTCTGTATTTTTTCAAATATTTCAACCTGCGCACCGCATCATTATAATCGCGTGATGAGAAAACATAGGCAAGTGTAGTATAGGCACTCCTGTTCTCATATGCGTATCTCAGCGACTGGGAATAACGCATTTTCAACAGTTGCAGGTTTTGTGATAACTGACCAATTTCCTGTGTAGATGATTTGATATTATTATCTATATCACCAATTTGTTCATTTATCGTACCAATCAGGCGCTGCCTTTCATTTAGCTTGTTTTGCAGGGCGTGTAGCTGCCCCATGGTCACATTCTTGTTTTTCTTGGTCATTTCCAGCTGTTCCTCTGTCTCCTTTATCGATTGCATGATCTGTTTTTTGCGTTGCTCCAGCTCATTACGGGTATTACTTCCCGGTTGTTGGGCTATAGCAGAAACAGACAATAAAAAAACAATCAACAAAGACTTCAGACGCATGAACAGGAATTGGAACCGAACAAAAATAATTAAATCTTCCGCTATATCTATGGCTTTCCTTACTTTTAAGACTATTTTAGCGCATGGTATGTATGCTATCTAATTACATGCAATTAATAAAATAATATTTATGTTGTATTCAATGACAGGTTTTGGGCGTGCAGAGGCGACCGTGCACGGCAGGCAAGTGGTAGTTGAGATAAAATCGCTCAACGGTAAGCAATTTGATATCATGACGAAAATGCCACCTGTATTGCGTGCTTATGAATTGGATATCCGCAGTATCATCAGCAATACCCTTATGCGTGGTTCGCTCGATCTGTCTATTAACGTAAAGCAGGAAGGTGCCAACAAACCTATGATGGTAAATACCGGCCTTGCGGTATATTATTACCAAAGCATGCAGCAGATAGCCACCCAGTTGAACATACCAACAGATAATATACTTTCTACCCTCATGCGTATGCCGGAGGTAGTTGCTGCAGATGGCGATATGATGTCGGAAGAAGAATGGATGCAGGTGAAAAACCTTGTGGAGCAAGCCTGTGCCGATCTTATGACGCATCGCAAGCACGAAGGTGAAGTTTTGTACAGAGATATTGTATCGCGCATCAGGAATATCGAGAAATTGCTTGAAGATATTTTGCCGCTCGAAGCGCTTCGTAAAGACAAGATACGCACCCGTCTCACCAACTCTATGGAAGACATGGTGAAGGTGGAGAATATAGACCCCAACCGTTTTGAGCAGGAGATGATCTACTACCTGGAGCGTATGGATTTTTCTGAAGAGAAAACAAGATTGAAACAACATTGCCAGTATTTTCATGATACTATTGAAAAAGAGGAAGTGTCGAAAGGTAAAAAGCTGGGATTTATTTTGCAGGAGATAGGCCGTGAGATCAACACGCTGGGTGCCAAAGCTAACGATGCCGATATCCAGCAGCATGTTATCAATATGAAAGACGAACTCGAAAAAGCCAAAGAACAAGTCCTCAATATCTTATAAAATCAAAATTCAAAGGTCAAAATTCAAAAAGCTGGTTTAGTTTTGTGTTTTATGAATAAATTTTTCATTCCCGCAATCATTTCATTATTTCTCCTCTTGCAGGGCTGCATGTCATCACCCGTTTATCAAAGTGTGGATGCTGTGCCGAACAATGCATGGGATTATTCTTTTAAGCCGGTGTACAAATTCAACATTACAGACACCAACGCTTTATACAACGTCTATTTCATCATTCGCCATACCAATGCCTATCCGTTCTCTAATATCTGGATCAGGATCAGCAGCAAGAACCCCGGCGATTCTGCTTTCGAGCAATCTCGTCTGGAGATACCTTTGGCAGAGCAGTCCGGCAAGTGGTTGGGTCGTGGTATGGGCGAGATATATGAACATCGTATGCCGCTTACGCGCAACGATAACGGAAAGAAATTCAACAAGGTTGGTACCTACGAAGTACGTTTGGAACAGGATATGCGTTTGAACCCCCTGCCCGAAGTATTGCACGTAGGCCTGCGTGTTGAAAAGATCGGCTATCGCAATAACACTGCGACAGCTGCTAAATAGCATTTTGTATGCGGTTATTCTCTTCATTATACTTATTGTTGCTCGGCTATGTAATAGCCGCGTTGGTATTTTGGGGTTTCAGCCTCGGCAGGCAAAGCCAGCAGATATACGAGCTGCAGGTCATCATGCTCAGGAGTACTGTTGATAGCAGCACACATCCATATATCTACAATTATCGCCTTGCAGACTTAAAACACAATCGCGAGAATCGCGTAAAACAATACCTGGGCGAGGGTGGCACCTTTCTGTTCGTTATCCTTATCGGGGCATTTGTAGTTTCCCGTTCCATCAAGCGCAGTTTACGGTTATCAAGACAGCAGAACAATTTTATGCTGGCGGTTACGCACGAGCTCAAATCGCCCATAGCAGCTATGAAGCTGAACCTGCAGACGCTGGAGAAGCATCACCTGGATGAAGAGAAACGCCGCCTGCTCATAGAGCGTTGTATACGCGAGTCTAACAGGCTGAACGATCTTTGCAATAATATGCTGCTCGCATCGCAGATAGAAGGCCGCCAGTACAAAGCTGCTCATGAGCAGCTTGATTTTGCTGAGATGGTCGAGGAGTCTGTAAAAGACTATGCAGCCCGTTATTATCCACGTGTGTTTGAAGAGGATATTACCGAGCATTGCAAACTGTATGGCGACCGTACCATGCTGCAGATAGTGGTGAACAACCTGCTGGAGAATGCAGTAAAATACGCCCCAGCCGATAAGCCTATACAAATAGTGCTCTACACCCGCAATGAACAGGCCTACCTGCAGGTATTGGACCAGGGCATGGGTATACCCAACGAAGAAAAGCGGAAAGTATTTACTAAATTCTACCGACTGGGTAATGAAGAAAGCCGCAAGACCAAAGGCACCGGCCTCGGCCTCTATTTGGTCAGCAAGATCATCTACCAGCACAAGGGCCACATAGCCTTAAAAGACAACCAACCCAATGGCCTCATATTTGAGGTGTCTATTCCATTGAACTGACCTCTCCCGACCTCTCCAAAGGAGAGGAGCTTTTTTTCTCTGAAATGTCATTGCGGGCTTGACCCGCAAACTACTCTTACTGCGTTAGCAGGCACAGGTGACATAAACCCCAATCAAGGTCGTCATTTCGAATCCGCCCTTCAGCGGTGAGAAATCCCCTGAGCATTTGCAAGCTGCTAAATTAAAAACCATTTTGTCCCATCTTCCGCCTGCCTGTTGTGCATCGTTGCGTCGCACACTTCAACACCGGCACTACTATCCTAAAAGCCAAAACAAAAAACACTGTCATGCTGAACGAAGTGCAAAGCTTTGCGAAAAGCTACGAAGTGAAGCATCTGCCGGATCCGTGCTTCAGAGCCAAATGTCTGTGACTATCTTCAGGATTTCTCCAACCTCAGTACCTTTAACCATAGCAGATGTACACGACAAAGCCACCATGCAGCTAAACAATTTTGATGCAAGATATTTGACTCAAAAACACTGCAATATCAATTGTTGTATTTTTAAAAGAAGTTTCTTCAATACAGTGTAATTCATGCATAGCATGATCAATTTCTTCATCCCAATTTTCAAAATGCAAATCTTTTAATCCCCATTCTTTAGCATTAAAGTATTCACCATCTTGTAGTAAGCTGTGAACAACCGTTTTTATTTTCTCCAAAGGGATATCTGATGTGTTTGAAAATACCTCTTCATTCCAGCTCTTATAATTGGCTGCGTCGCGATATAGGTAGGTAATTTTGATATTCATTTTGTAAAAATAGTAAATGACACTTAAAGTCCGTTGACTTAAATGCCACATGCATCTACCTTTCCTGCATGGATATTAAACTTCGGGTAGGGCAAAGAATAAAGGAGCTAAGGCATAAGTTAGAACTTTCCCAAGAGGCGCTCGCAAACAAAGCTGGTGTTGATCGAACTTATGTTACAGATGTAGAAAATGGAAGAAGAAATATATCTGTTGAATTATTAGAGAAGATCATAAAAGCATTAGAAGTTCCTTTTTCTGAATTTTTTACATCTAAAGAGTTTAGTAAATGAAACATAAAATTAAGCCAAGCGATATTATCTCTTATACTGAAATGTGTTCAATGGAGGGTTACAGTTTGCAAAGGGGAATGAATTTTAGAGTTAGGGGTGGAGTCTCTGTAATTCTAATGTCAGTTCGAAAGGGAGCCCCATATGCAGACAAAACTGAAGAGAATGGTCAAATATTAATTTATGAAGGTCATGATGTTCCAAAGAACGAAGCAGAAAGCCCTAAAACAGTTGATCAAACCCAATATACATCCAGTGGCAAACTAACACAAAATGGAAAGTTTTATGAAGCCGCAATGGGCTATAAAAATGAAAACCAAGAAGCAGAGATAGTAAAAGTCTACGAGAAGATAAAAGACGGTATTTGGGTTTTTAATGGAGTTTTTGAACTTATTGATGCGTGGAAAGAAAAGAGTAATAATAGAAAAGTGTTCAAGTTTAAACTACAAATCACAAATAAAACATCTAAACAAAAAGAGTCTAGAAATTCCAAGACCATTTCTGATTTGCCTCATAACAGAATGATCCCGACGGATGTTAAGTTGACAGTATGGAAAAGAGATAAAGGTTGTTGTGTACAATGTGGAAGTAAAGACAACCTACATTTTGATCACATTTTACCTTTTTCAAAAGGGGGCACTTCAATAAAAGTAGAGAATATACAATTGCTCTGTGCAAGACATAATTTGGCAAAAAGAGATAAAATTCAATAGTCGAGTTGTAAATTTCAAAAGTATTGTTACTTTAATTTGAGGGAGAAGATAGATTGATAAACTTAGTAAATACCTCCAATGTGGAGTTGATATATTAAAAGCATTTAGTTTTTTTCAGTATTTCTTCTGTAATTACTTTCTTAGAATACTCATGTAAGTTGATGAGAATTGCATTGTTTTTTTCTGGGATGTTTTTGTTTAATATTTCATTTTGTTGCAATTCTATTTTTTCATAGGAATCAAACTCAATTTTTAATTGACTAACTATTGAATCAATATTATTGTTTTTAGTCTTCCCCATCGCTAAGCAAAGTTAATAAGAGTTTGCAAAAATAAAAATATTATTATTCGATAAGTCCAGTAGATTTTAAAGAATGTAAGGCCTGAGCCTCTAATGTCGATAAAGCTTGAAGAGTTAACCTGGATTTTGGGTGAATCGTTTCTAATACAATCGGTTGTAGAATACCATTGCCATCTTTTCTTTGTGATTTCATTATGAAAAACTCCATAAATCTTCTTGGGGCTACCCCATCGTACATTAATATTCTAACCTTATCAATGGATTCTTCATCTTCTGTTATAGCGTCAGAATGTAGTTCTAAGCATAGGCTTTTTACATAAGGTTCGATGTAATATATTTCTTTTATTCCTGCCACAACTATATGTCTTCCACAATTGTGACAAGGGTATGTTGTACAGAATAATTTACCACCTACCATTTTATTCCCAGCTAATTGGCTTCCGATGATTATAGCATGCATTTCAGCATGTACTGATCTTGAAAATTCAATTAAATCTTTAATTTTCGTTGACTTCCTGATTTTTTCATTTAGCTTTTGTATAAAATAGGTACCGTCTTCTTGTTTTTTGGTAAACATTTCTTTGAACGATTCATCTTTCAAAATCATTTCAATAATATTTTCTGTTAGCTTATCTTTTGTTCTATCATTGCTACAATAGCCGATATGCAAACATCTATGATTTGGCGAATCAATATCTTTATATAAATTTCCTCCGAACTTGGGTACATCATTCCACCCTCTAGAAATAATTTCGCCTTTCTCGTTCGTTATTGCAGCCCCTACTTGACGTGATAAACAAGCTGAATTACCAGCAGCTGATTTTGCTTCATACATTGCAATTTCATCTGGATTAGGAGTGATAATTGAGCTTTCAAATATTAAATGTAAATATCGTTCGATTTTCTTTCTTGTACCTTTAATATTTTTATTGGTAACTCTAACAAAAAAATCAGCGTCGATAAATGTGTCTCTAACATTTTGTCCATGAGTATTGTTTTCATACTCATCTGTATCCATCAGCCCTGTTATTTCAGGGTCTGATAGTTTGTGTTTTTCTCGTAAATTATTTGATCTTACATTTTCTGGTGAGAAAATACTAAACTGATAAAAGATATCTTTATAAACAGACCTTAATAAATATAATTCCTCCTTATTTTTTAAAGAATCAAAAATGTAACAAATTCTTCTACTTTTTAAATCTTCAGTATTTTTAATATCCCCAACGTTATCACCTCTAAGCCTTTCAACATTAATTTCATGTATTGCTAATTCGACAAGGCATGCTGGGTTGTGTTTTTTTCTTAATTGATCCCCGCCATTTATTTTATTCATCAAACTTGTAAAACCTTTTGTTTCACCTGGTTGTTCGCTTGCGAATGAGGGAGAATATTTTTCAATAAAATCACTGATTTTTATAACTTTTACATCATAGCCATATTCTTCAATTAAAATGTTTTTAAGATCTTCCACTACTTGTTCTTTTAAAGAACCAATTGGAGAACATATGCCAATTATAATTTCATCTGTTAAAGTATTTTCGACTTTTTCTCTAGTCATTGTTTTACTTGTTTCAGACATTTCCTTTTCATTAACAGGGTCTAATTTTTTTGCTAGATCCATATTTCTATAAAAATTTTATTCACACAAACTTATATGTATCTATTTTAAAAAAGTACAGTATTTATACGGTATTTTAGGTTCCCAAGTATATTTTTCATTTTATATCCACTAACTCCTTCAAAGAAACTTTCAAAACACTAGCAACTTTATACAAAGTCCCAATACGTGGATTGATTTTCCCCGATTCAAGACGCGACATGTTTGACTTTTCATAGTCAAGAGCCGCAGCCAGTTCTTGTTGAGACATACCTTTCTCGCTCCTCAATTCCTTTATACGCGCACCAATTTTGCTCAACAACACTTTTTCGTTCATAAAGTTATCAAATTTGATAACTAAGTTTTCGAAATTTTATATTTTTGTGGTTATCGTATATGATAACTAATGAAAATAATAATATCATGAAAACAAAAAACACTTACGAAGGCTTTGCCTACACAGCACAGGAGGTAACTGCATTTTTGGTTAGTATGGATGTATTTATTATCTCGCTACGGCGTATAGAAGTGATACAATACAAGCCGGATGATATAGAAAAATTCCGCCAATGGCTGAAGTCGCATAATATTCGTGAGATACTACCTTATAGGGGGTTTAAAGCAGACTTAAACAATAATTAAGATACTATAAAGTGGTGTAACAGTCACTAAATGTATATCCGTCTGACCGCGAAAAGCGGTACCGACGGATATGCTACTGATAATACACGAAGCTTTAGAAACCCCATTTGAAACCCTTCGACAAGTTCTGGGTGACAGGTTTGATTGTTTTTGAAAAGTGAAAATTCTTTGATTGAGCTAGTTGCAAATGCTCAGGAGATCCCGCTCAAAAGCGGGATGACTGCCTTGATGATGCATATATAAGTAACAAAACGTAATATTGGGTTTGTTTGTATGATAGTCAAGATCATAGCAATATAAAATGATACAGGAACAATATCCAAGGATCTATTTATACCGTAGGCTTGTGCAGGCAAAGCTGTTCATAGATGCGCACTATGCTGATAGTATAGACCTTGACAATATTGCAGATGAGGCCTATTTCTCGAAGTTCCATTTCATCAGGATGTTCAAATCTATTTACCGAAAAACACCACATCAGTACCTGATATTTGTAAGAATTGAGAAGGCTATGGATCTATTAAAGTCTGGCCTGCCTGTGTCTGATGTTTGCTATGCTGTTGGCTTTGAGAGTCTGAGTTCTTTCAGCGGTCTGTTTAGGCGGACGGTTGGTAAAACCCCTTCGGCCTATTTGCTTGAGCAACAACAACTAAAAGCAGAAATGGCGCGTAAGCCATTAAGTTTTGTGCCGGGTTGTTTTGCAGAAAATAATGGCTGGATAAAAAAATAGCAATTTTAGAGAAGTGGCTTTTTAATATTTATCTGTTCTTTGCCTCAACAAAACATCCCCAAAGACATGATAACCAAAATGACACACGTAACGGTGTATGTACTAGACCAGGCACGTGCTTACGATTTCTACACCAACAAGCTCGGTTTTAAAGTAGTAACAGACCTGCCCATGCCGGGTAATGACCGCTGGCTTACGGTTAGTCCGCCGGAGCAGCCGGGGTTTGAGATCATCTTATCTCCTGTAAGCAGGGGCCTGCATGCAGAAGAGACCGTAAAAGCGCTTACATCGCTGGTAGAAAAAGGGAGTTTTGGCGTTGGGCTTTTTACCTGCAATGATATCTACGCCACCTACGAAGAGATGAAAGCAAAAGGCGTGGAATTTACCAAAATACCCAAGAAAGAATTTTATGGTACAGAGGCGATATTCAAAGATGATTCGGGTAACTGGTTCTCGCTTGCACAGCTTGTATAAACAAGAGATATGAAAACGATATTTGACAAAGCAACCAGAGATGCATTGATAGTGCGTATCAATAATATAAATGAACACAGCACTGCACAATGGGGTAAAATGAATGTATACCAGATGCTGAAACACTGCACCCTATGGGAGGAATGGATACTGGGCAGGAAACAATATAAGCGCAGTTTCATTGGCCGTTTTATTGGCAGACTGGCCCTTAGGGCTTTTATAAAAGACGACAGACCTTTGCAAAGAAATACACCCACCATTCCTGAATTCAGTATCAGGTATATAAAAAAAGATGGTGATGTTGCTGCTGAAAAAGCAAAATTGATAGCGCTGCTACAGGAACACGAACATGTTTCAAACCCCGGTTTTGTTCATAGTTTTTTTGGTAAAATGAGCGAGGAAGAGGTTGGATATCTTGCTTACAAACATTTTGACCATCATTTAAGGCAGTTTAATTGTTAGGTATTGGTGGCGAATTGGAATTAGGAATTTGTAATTGGGAATTAGTTGTGTAAGTATTTAGCGCACGGTGGGCTTTATTCAGCTATTGCCCTGTTTCTCACTAATGCAATTAAACCCAGTACAGGCCCAATAGACAGCAGCATAAAAATGTACCGGCTGTTTGTTGCGTCCATCAATAGATGGATCAACTGGATACTGAGAATGGTAATAGAGAACCCTATGCAATTGACTATGGTCAGAGAGCTACCTTTAAACGCCTCGGGTGCGTTCTTGGCAATAAGGGTTGAGAATAAAGGTGAATCGGCAATAGCAGCCATGCTCCATATAACTAAGAAACAAATAAGCACCATTTGCGAACCGTTGAATAGTAACAGTGGCGAAATGATACAACAAATGCAAGACAGTAATAAGGCAAATGTTGCGGTAGGTTTAACACCAAAACGTTGTGATGCCAGTCCGCCAATAACACAGGCAATACTACCCGCAGCAATTATTAGAAACGATAGCAGGGGTACATTAAGGTCGGCAGCGGGATAATGTGCATTATAATTGGATAACATGATAGGCACAAACACCCAAAATGCATATAGCTCCCACATATGCCCGAAATATCCGAAAGCAGCTGTGCGCAGCGCTTTGTTCTTAAAGCCGTTCAGAAAAGCAATAAGGTTCAGTTGTTGACTGGCTTTTCTATATGGCCCATCGGGTACCAGTAAAAGCATAGCAAGCCCGCCAAGCGCACCCAGCAAAGAAGTTGCATAGATGACATAATTGAAAGGCAGCGTATTGGTAAAGGTTTTTAGCAGATGTGGGAATGCAGTACCCAGAACTAATGCGCCCACCAGAAAACCTAATGACCTGCCAAGCCCCTGCTGATAATGATCTGAGGCTATCTTCATACCAATGGGATATATACCTGCAAGAAAAAAGCCCGTGAAGAATCTGAGTAAGATCAATTCGGTGGTATTGATCCCTTTAAGAATGATGCCGAGGTTGATAAGAGCAGCAATAACAGCACTCACAAAAAATACCCGGGATGGTGAGAACCTGTCGGCAATACTAAGTATGGCAAAGATGAGGGTGCCTATTATAAAACCAAATTGTACAGCACTGGTTAGGTGCGCTACATAACTTGCGTCAACATGAAACTGCTTAATGATATATGCAATAACAGCATTACCCGCAAACCACAGCGAGGTACAAAAGAACTGGGATATAACGATTATGGGCAAGATCCGTTTCATAAACAGAAAGGAAATTAGGAATTAGGGATTTGGGATCCGGGTTGTTTTTCTTTGTTGTACGATCCCGGTTCTGTTATTTTACAAATACCAAAAGTCTTGCGATGATAAGGAGACAGGCCATGCTCTTTGATCATGTTGCGGTGGTGAGCAGTTCCGTAGGCTTTGTTCTCGTTCCAGCCGTATTGGGGATATTGGTTGTGTAGTTGCAACATATATTCGTCGCGGTGTGTTTTTGCAAGTATACTGGCCGCTGCAATAGCTGCATATTTGCCATCGCCACCAACCACACATTGATGCACAATACCAAAATAAGGAGAAAAAATATGCCCATCTATCAGCAACAGGTCGGGGCGGGTGGTGAGTTGATCAATGGCCAGGTGCATGGCTTTAAAAGATGCTTTCACAATATTGATGCGGTCTATCTCTTCGTGATCTATCATAGCAACAGCCCATGCTATCGCTTTGCTTTCAATAATCGGCCGAAGTGTTTCGCGATCGGCTTCTGCTACTTGTTTACTATCGTTAAGCAGTAGGTGAGAGAACTTTGGCGGCAAAATAACAGCGGCTGCAAATACGGGTCCTGCAAGACAACCCCTGCCGGCCTCATCGCATCCTGCCTCTATCAACCCCTTCTGAAAAAAACGTTTCAGCGCCATACCAAAAACAAAATAAGACAAAATAAAGGTGGGAAAGGGTTAAGCCCCTGAATTTATTTTAAACAGTTTTTGCACTGTGGCATAATTCTATTAGGTTTGATAGTAATATGGATCAGATAAAATTGCCATTTTACGCCAGGCTGGCTTTAATATTGATAGCCATTGGCCTTGTGTTGGTCTTATTGTCTGTAGGTAGGAGCATTTTTATCCCACTTTTCTTTGGCTTACTCGTAGCGCTTTTGTTATACCCATTGGTTCGCAGGTTTGAGAAATGGCATATGGGTAGAGGGCTATCTATATTTCTGGCTATTCTATTATTTTTCCTCTCGTTTGCATTGCTGGTGTATTTGTTCAGCATACAAATAGCAGATTTTGCAGGTGATATACCTAAGTTGCAGGCGCGTATTAATGAAGTGACCACTGAGCTGCAACATTGGATATCCAAAAAATACCATGTGAACCGTGCACAGCAATTGGATTATATCAATAAATCCACATCAAGTATTTTAAATAACGTAGCAGCGTCTATAGGTAGTACATTCCTTGGTGTTATGGAATTTCTGATATGGGGGGTGTTTGTAGTGTTCTATGCATTCTTCATACTCTATTACCGCAAGATGCTGACGAGTTTTCTGCAAAGCCTTTTCCATCCTCATGATCGCGACCAGGTAGGGCAAGTGGTTATGCAGACCCGTACGGTTATCAACAGCTATATGATAGGTCTGCTAACAGAGATGTCTATTTTGCTGGTAGTGAATAGTGTGGTCTTTTTAGTGCTGGGATTAAAATATGCCTTGCTTATGGCTTTGCTGGCATCAGTACTCAATATAGTACCCTACCTTGGTATCTATACTGCAACTATCATCTGTATGATCATCACATTTGCTAACACCACCGGTAATGAGGCGCTGATAGTTGGCGGAGTAATGATCGGTATACATTTCCTGGATGCCAATATTCTAATGCCACGCATAGTGGGTGGCAGGGTAAAAATGAACCCATTCATTACACTAATAGCTGTAGTAGCAGGCAATCTGTTATGGGGTATATCGGGTATGTTCCTTTTCATACCACTTACAGCCATTATAAAGATCATCAGTGAGCGCGTGGAAGAATTAAAGCCCTGGGCGATATTAATAGGAGAAGAACAAAAAGAAAAATTACCACCACTGCCACCTCCGGAACAGGAGAAAAAAGAAGAGACATTATAAAAAGCGAAAACTCAGAGCTGTATAATTAGGATTTTTTAAGCCAAAAGGTCTGTGTAAATTTGTGTTGTGCAAGCCCCTCATATTCTTATGAACCAGTTTTTTGTACAACATCACAGGAGATAACCTCCTACTTGCTTTAAGAAACCAACAACTCATTTGAGTGTGACAGCGGGCTCTCTAGCCTGCTGTTTTGTCTAAATTACATGAGCATCAATGCGTTAACCCTACATTAACACACAATAAAATAACGATATATTTATATGTATAACTATTTTATCAGTGTATGATGCTTGGCTATAAAAATGAATACAGAAATATAGATATAAATTATTAAAACCATTGTCCTATAAGTGTTTCAGAAGGTTTTGTTTTTGAGATCGATAGGAAAGAGGTTAAAGAAAATCTGATCAAAGAATAACAGTTAGTAGGAGAATTTATAAAATAATGTGTGGCTGCAACCTAAATTAATTATTATTTTTCAAATACATCATTTGCCTAGCTGCGAGTTGTGGTTTAATTTCACACAATCATATAAAGGCTGCAAAGAATTACAACTATTCTTTCCCTGTTTTTCCTACATATAGGTTAGAGATAATTGAGAGCTCTAGGACAATAAAATGACTGTAAAAAACGCGACATCCGACAAGCTCGACAAGAATATGCCTGTACCTTCCCAAGGGGGATATTGGACAGCACGCAAATTGTTTGCTTCACTTTCTGTATTTCTTATAATATGGATAGGTGTTTACTTGTTTGCACATACTGAAGCTGTACATAGCGGCTATATGAACCTGAAATTTAATCCTGCACAAATACAGGAGATAAACAGGATACTGTATGCCAAAGATGAAACTCACGAAGAGAATATCATTACCACTTACGATACACTCAATACAAAAAAAGATTCAGCAGGAAAGAATGTAACAACTAGTGCACAACCAGTTTCGGTAACCAGGTACATTACATACTCGAACAGGTGTGATGATAGCTGCAGGGTAAACAAGGCTATGTTGTATATAAGGAGCGAGTTTGATAATAGTATTAAACCTGACCAGATAGCTATCATTAAAGAATATATTGGGTCTTTTAGTGCACAGGAAGTAGGTGCTTACCTTGTAAACCTGAAGCTGAAAGTAAAATCATATTTCTGGCTCACCGGTTCTTTTATATATGTGGAAATGGTGTTTTGGTCTATAATAGGTGTTATATGTAGCATATTGTTTACAATAGGAGCATCTGCAAGAACAAGCTCAAAAGCTGACTCTTATTTAAGCATCAATGAGATACTTTACCAGGTAGCTAAACTTTTCTACGCACCATTCTGTACAATAGTTATTGTATTGTGCTATAATTATATCAAACATAGGAATGTAATTGAAGTGAATACAAATGAGGGAATGATGGTATTCTCTTTTGTTACAGGTCTTTTCTCTGGCAGGATGATGAATATGCTGGAAAGATTCAAAGATCTGTTATTGCCTGAAAATATTATTGTAGATCACGAGTCAACTCAAAAACCTGCAATGAAGTTACAACCAGTAAGAGATATACATGCTGAAACAGAAGAAAGAAGATCGATGCCTGTACCACAACCGGAATACATGACAGAAACTGCAGGTTATGGTAATGATAAGTCTGATACGGTGATAGATAATGTGATGATAGAGTTGAAACTGGATATTAGTGGTCTATTTGAAGAAGAGAGAATGGAGATCATAAAAGCCGGGTTTGATAAAGCGGTGGTTACGATGCATAGTGTGAATGGCAAAGCACTGGTAACTGCCAGAAAAACAGGAGAAAGTGATATCCCAAGCTTCCTTGCAAATAATGTTGAAGCTGGTATCTACATCATACGCTGCACATTAACTCAAAAGTTGAGTGACGAATATGTAATGAACCTTTTTGGTGAAAAAACAGCCTACATTACACGCGATAATAAGGACATAGAATTGTACATTAAAAAGTACGAAGCGATAGATTAGGTTGATAGGTTTTCATTCAAATTACCTGGTTTATTATTGTTGATTTTTCGTTTGAATTTGTAAGAATTCAAATCTTTCTTCCAATTTCCCAAAGCTTTTATATCTTTGCAGTCACTTACGGGGTGCCTTATAACACAGGGCTGAGATCATACCCAATGAACCTGGACCGGGTAATGCCGGTTAGGGAAATAGGATTTCCGATCTTAGGTATTTAATGATGAGCAAAATAAGATGAAGTACTGCATTCTAATTTGTTTGTTATTGTACCTGTAGTCATGTTATAGCGTATCCCGCATATAAAACACACAAAGTATAATTGTATGCGGTATCAACTAATAGCATTTGCATTTATTGCAAGTAGTATCTGTGCACATGCACAAACAATAGTGAAAGACACTGTTCATAAAGAACATCAATTACAGCCGGTTGAGGTGAGGGCATTAAGAGCAGGATCTGATGCACCATTCGCTAAAACGGATGTCACGAAAAAAGACATCGAAAAACAAAACCTTGGGCAAGACCTTCCTATTCTATTACAATACACGCCATCGGCAGTAACGACATCAGATGCCGGTGGTGGTGTCGGTTACACTGGATTACGTATTCGTGGTACAGACGCAACAAGGATAAATGTAACCATGAATGGTATACCCGTGAATGATCCGGAAGAACAAGGAACTTATTTTGTAGATTTTCCGGACATAGCGTCATCTACCAGCTCTATACAGATACAGCGTGGGGTGGGCACCTCAACTAACGGTGCCGGTGCTTTTGGTGCTACCATTAGCCTGAACAATCTGCAACAATTTGACAGTGCAGGAGTTATTTTGAATAGTAGTGCAGGCTCCTTTAATACTTTAAAGAATACCTTACTTGCCGGAACCGGTATGTTGAAAGGTGGATGGCAGTTTGACGTGCGCCTGTCAAAGCTCAATTCAGACGGTTATATACAAAGAGGTAGTTCTGACCTGAAATCTATGCAGTTTACCGCAGGGTGGAAAGCAAACGAAAATACCTGGCTACATTTTATGGTAATGACCGGCATAGAAAAAACCGGACAAGCATGGGATGGGGTGCTTCAGGATTCTCTGAAAACAAACAGAACCTATAATGATCTTGGCTTGAAACCAGATAGTACGTACTATAAGAACCAAACGGATAATTATCAGCAAGACTATTATCAATTATTTGGCGACCACAAATTCTCTCCTTATCTGACAGCACATGTTGGTTTGTTTATGACAAGAGGAAAGGGATATTATGAAGAATATAAACAAGGGGAGTTACTTAGCAATTATGGATTAGCGGCACAGCCGGAAAAAGATACGAATGCTACAGGCCTTATCAGGCAGCTTTGGCTCGACAATTATTACTATGGCTATGTATTCTCTTTATTGTATGAAAGGAATAAGACCCAATTCGTTTTTGGTGGTGGATGGACTCAATTTGATAACCAGCATTATGGCATAGTTAAGTGGACAGCTAATGGCGGTTCTCCAGATGATTATAAATGGTATAATCATGATGCGCAGAAAAATGATTTCAATGTGTATATGAAGCTGCAGCAGAAAGTTGGAGACAAACTTATTTTGTTTGGCGATGCTCAGGTAAGGTCTGTTAGTTTTTTTATAAATGGCTTCCAGGATCATCCGGATCTGAAACCTTCTGCTACTTATTTCTTCTTCAATCCCAAAGCCGGACTTACCTATTTGATGCGCAATACAGCCAGTGAAAAACAAAAGTTATATGCATCTGTAGCTGTAGCAAACAGGGAGCCCAACAGTGCGGATTTTGAAGTAGATGTTCAACATCAACCTAAGGCTGAAAAGCTTTATGATATTGAGGCCGGATATGAAATAAATAAAAGAAAATGGAGTGCCAATGCCAATTTGTACTATATGCGTTATAACAACCAACTGGTACTAACAGGGCAGATAAACGATGTGGGTGCTTATACTCAAACCAATGTTTCTAAAAGTTACCGGGCAGGTATTGAGCTGATAGGTGCTGTAAAACCAACTGATTGGGTAAACATAAGTGCCAATGCTACCTTCTCTCAAAATAAGATCGGAAGCTTTATTGAGTACCTTGACAATTGGGATAATGGAGGACAGAATACTGTGAATCATAGTAATACTGATATTGCTTTTGCGCCTAACGTAGTAGCGACTGGTACAGTTACATTTGCCCCATTCTATAATTATCCCAAAGGAAAAACATTTGAGATCGGTATCTCTGAAAAATATGTGGGTAAACAATATCTTGATAATACTTCAAATAATGCAAGGGCTATAGACGCCTATAATTATTGCAATTTGTTGTTGCGTTATTCTATAAAAACTAAACCATTTAAGGAATTAGGTTTTAGC
>Ga0207082_1091_pt1 | contig 18870 bp, 24 predicted proteins | sample Alteio_BWMinHeat_56_FD_153588 | JGI IMG/M metagenome (GOLD analysis project Ga0207082, IMG submission 153588) | Enriched cells from forest soil in Barre Woods Harvard Forest LTER site, Petersham, Massachusetts, United States -... | ecosystem: Environmental > Terrestrial > Soil > Temperate forest >...
TCAATTTTAATGAGCAAGATGAACATTTAATCTTACGCCTTAGCGAAGTATCTAGAAAAATTCCGATTAGAGATATGGCGAATTCTGTTTATAAAGATGGCAGTGAGAAAGAGTATATGGAACGTGTCAGAGAAATAGTAAATGGTAGAATTGGCCGAAACATAATAATAGATTTTTATTGCTCTGAAAGTAAAAATTGCTGGAATAATCATCAACAGTAATGGAGCCCGCGGTTCGTGGTTAACAGATAATATGGAGATAAATTGCTATCGATTTGAAAAATAATCCTGAGTACCCAACGACACAACAGCCTCAGCGTGTCTATTTAGTGCATGAATATAAGCGGCTGTACGCATATCAACGCTATGTTCTTCCGTAAGATGGTAAATATTTGCGAATTCCCTTGCCATAATTTCTTGCAAACGATCATGAATTTTCTCTAAGCTCCAATAATAACCCGATTTGTTTTGCACCCATTCAAAATAGCTTACGGTTACCCCGCCCGCATTGGCTAAAATGTCTGGAATAATTAAACTATTTTTTTCTTTTAAAATGGGATCGGCGTCTATGCTGATAGGACCGTTTGCAATCTCTACGATAACACCAGCTTTAATTTTTGCTGCATTTTTCTTGGTGATTTGGTTTTCTAATGCGGCTGGGATCAAGATATCAACATCTAGTTCTAGCAATTCTTCATTGGTAATAGTCGTTGCTTCAACGTATTCACATACTGACCCTGTACAATAAACTGCTTGTAGTTTAGTAGATTGATTCTTTATCTTGATGATACTGGGTACATCGAATCCTTTCGGTTGATAAATTCCTCCTTTAGAATCACTGATGGCAACGATTTTATAATTATCTTTATGTAACAGCTCCGCAATATGTTGTCCCGCATTACCAAATCCTTGTATTGCTACATGTTTTTCTTGCGGTTGCCACCGACGTTTTTTTTCTAGCTCTTTGATACAGTAATAAGCACCCCGCCCCGTGGCATCTTCACGTCCCTGGCTCCCTCCTAACGAAATAGGTTTGCCTGTGATAACAGCAGGGGAAGAATGACGCACGATTTTAGCATATTCATCCATCATCCAGCCCATGATCATCGCATTGGTATAAACATCAGGCGCAAGAATATCGGTATCAGGACCAATAAAATCTGCAATATACCCTATGTAACTACGACTTAAACGTTCTAGTTCCAAGCGCGATAATTGTTTTGGATCAAGTATGACGCCGCCTTTTGCACCACCAAAAGGAATCCCTACTACAGCACATTTTAATGTCATCCAAAATGCGAGGGTTTTAATTTCATCAATGCTTACCTGTGGATGAAAACGAACGCCCCCCTTAGTTGGTCCTCGAATATCATTATGATGAACTCGATAACCCGTGAACATTTTCAAACTGCCATCATCCATTCGAACGGGCAATGTTACCTCAACACATATTTTAGGGTGTTTAAGTTTTTCCACTGATTCTGGATCAATGTTAGTGTATGAAGTGGCTTGATCCAAGCGAGATAATGCTTCTGTAAACATACTATTACTCATATGTATTTAGCTCCTAATCAGATTCGTTTTTTGTATTTTGTACTTTCACAGAGGTAATAAGTAAATTATTCGCACGGAATGTGAAATATGACCACATCCAATTTGAAATAACACTGAATCGATTTCTAGCTCCAACTAGAAATGAAACATGTACTAAACCCCAGAACCACCAGGCAGGTGATCCGCTTAGTTTGACATGATTAAATTCAGCTACTGCTGTTTTACGACCTATGGTTGCTAGACTGCCAAGATGGGTATAACTAAAAACATTTGGAGCAGGTTGTTTGTATACTAGCGCACTAATTTTCTTAGCAACGAACTTACCACTCTGTTTTGCCGCCGGTGCAAGCCCAGGCATAGGTTTGCCCTTCCAAACATTGGCAGCAGCCGTATCACCAATAACAAAAATATCTGTATAATTTGGCACAGAAAAATCGTTAGCCACTTTAACACGACCAGCAGGATCAGCCTCAACTCCTAACCATTTGGCTGCAGGGGATGCTGTGACACCTGCTGCCCATAAAACCGACTTCGAGTAAATCCGTTGACCCTGAACCATCACGCCTTCAGCATCAATTTGCTCTACTTTGCTATTGGTAAGTACTGTAACACCCATTCTTTCTAGTGATTGTTGTGCTATAGCCGAAATTTTTTCAGAAAAGGTAGGAAGCAAGCGGGGCGCAGATTGCACGAGAATAATTTTGGCGGTTCCAGGATCAAAATGACGAAAGTCTTTTTCCATGCCAAAGCGCGCAAGTTCGACAATTGCTCCTGCAAGCTCAACGCCCGTTGGACCCCCTCCAACAATGACAAAGTTTAATAATCGCTGTCGTTCATCGTCTGTCGCCGCAATTTCTGCACGTTCAAATGTTTCTATTATACGACTACGTACCGCTATCGCATCTTCTATGCTTTTTAAACCTGGTGCATAGGGCGCCCAAATATCTTTGCCAAAATAACTATGCGTTGCGCCAGTTGCAATGACTAAATAATCATAGGGAATTTGATTTTCATTCGTGATAACAACTTTATTCTCTTTATCAATGGCAGTGACCTCTCCAAGTAATACCTCGGCATTGAATTGATTGAGAAAGATAGAACGGATGGATACAGCGATATCGCCTGACGAAAGATTTCCTGTTGCAATTTGATATAAAAGCGGTTGAAAAAGATGATAATTATGTTTATCAATCAACGTCACTTTTACCGGTACATGACGTAATGCTTTCGCACAAGCAATACCGCCAAACCCTGCACCGATAATAACTATGTGTGGTAAATTATTGAGTGTGAACGCAGGTTTTCCCGACAATTGCGGATAACGGCGCTTCAAAATGCTTAGAAGTATTTGATCAAGTGATAACGTACCAGGACCTGAAACAAATAAAATCGCCATGACCATCATCCAATAAATAGGATAGCCAAATTTTCCTGCCATGGTTTGCGTATAACAGATAATGATTAATCCAATTAAAGAAGACAAGCGAGTAGCAAATCCAAATCCGAAAAAGAAGGCGAGAGAAATGGCGGCATAGCCAAACAGTAACTGAGCGGAATAGAGCGGTAACCAAGTAGAGAATGATTGGATTTTTGTGGGTGTCATTGTGAGTAGGTGCCCACCAGCGATTAGTAAAGTGATCATCAACCAGATACGCAGGGCAAAAAGAAATAAATTAGAAAAACCTTTTTTCGTGTTGCGGAGAAAGGAGGCGATGGTCATTGCAAATGGCAAAGGACTATCACTTAATCCTTGGTGAAACAAATGATCTAAAGAAAATGGACCAGGACCACGCAAGACATAGCCTGCCATGAGTGTGATCCAAAATAAATTAACATCTAGTTTGACATAATATATTTGTGTCATGAGGGCAAGAAATAAGACTGCTAATGCGCCAACTCGAGTGAAAAATCCAAGGAGAAGAGCTGTACCCCCAATGAGCTGAGCCGCTATACCTAACACGGCTTCCCACTTCGGATCTAACCATGGTATAGGATATTCGCTAGTAGCAAGCCACAACGAGACATCCCAATTGGTTAATTGGAGAATCCCCCCGATTAATAATTGTTTTCCAATCCAGATTCGAAAGAATAAATCCACAACAGGCCAAGCCGTGCGCCCCAGAAAATCAATGATGTTTGCAATGACAGTAAAGAGACGTGCTAATTTTTTCTGAAACAAATTTGAACTTGGGTCGATATTGCTCTCTTGTGAATGCATTCAGAGCTCCTTTACAATTTTTTCTGGTTCGTCGTACTCGCATTTTTTTTTCTTAAATTGACTAGCTCTGCTTTTAAATCGACGGAAGATTTTACGCCCAAGTTACTAAAGTTGCGTGCTAACCATTCATTAGCATGCGCGCGGCCTCGATTAAACAATAACTGGATAAAATCCCAATCACTAGACATTTTACTCGCGGCAGAAAGATCATTTAATGCTGTATTCGCACTGATAGAGTGAAGAAAAATATATTTCAGTTTATTTCGATATTCATCTTTCAGCCAATTTTCATCGAGTAGTTTGTGGACAAATTCAATCGCACGAAACTCTTTTAAGAGTGCCGAATTAAAAGAAATTTCGTTAATACGGTTAAATATTTCCGTAGGTAATGTCGGGGGAGCCGGGCGCTCGATGGGATTAATATGAATAATTAAAATATCAGCGCTTTCTACATGATAAAAGAAGGGAAAAAGTGAGGGATTACCGGTGTAACCTCCATCCCAATAATATTCACCATCAATTTCAACTGCTTTAAAGATAGTAGGGAGACACGCCGATGCCATGACGACATCACAATTAATTTCATCGGTACGAAAAACACGTACTTGACCGGTGCGAACATTGGTTGCCGAAAGAAAAAGCTTTGTTACCTGGCATGTTTGTAAATGTTCGAAATCAACATGCGCATGAAGTACGTCTTTCAAAGGATTAAAATCAAGAGGATTTAATTGATAAGCTGAAAACCAGCGTGTTATAGCATCAAAAAACAAATATGTAGCGCATTGATCCATGTTGTTACCAAACCAAAATTTTTCTACCGGGGTTTGTTTGCAAGGATTATACAATTGTCCGCTTTGCGAAATAGCCCACCAAAAATCATGCAACTTTTGCCTCGCACCATCATATCCACCTGTCAATAAACCATAGGCCAAAACCACCGCATTCATGGATCCAGCACTGGTGCCACTTATACCTTCGATGTGCAAACGACCATCTTCTAATAGACGATCAATAACCCCCCAAGCAAATGCACCGTGGGTACCACCACCTTGGATTGCCAAATTGATGGAACGACAACCATCCTTCTTATCGGGTAGCGGACAAAAATAATCTTTTTTTGATTCAGAAGATGCGGATAGGGAAGTTTTAAGTTTTATATTATCGCTTTGTTTGCTCATCTCCAATCTCCTTATTTAGCATTACTCGGATTACTTTTTTTGTACCACCACCAAATGACTTGATCGAGGCTCAACTTTCCGGTTCCATGCAACAAGATAACGAGTAATATAATCCCCCAACAAATATGATCTTTTAAACCGATTTCACCACCTTTCATTAACAGCACAGGATACGAAACAACTGCCATAATATTAAATACAAATAAAACTAACGCAGGCAGACGCCCTCCCAATCCCAAGATGAGCAAGGTAGTAACACCCAGTTCAACAACTACCGAAATACTCGCTGCTATCGCTGGTGTTAAAAATGGCACCATGTATTCATATTGAAATAAGGTTAGAGTGCTGCTCCAACTGAGGATTTTCGTCATTCCAGAGGCAATGAAAAATTTTGCAACCCAACAACGAATAAATAAATCACCCAAAGGTTGCAGTTTTTCAAAAAAAAGATTGAAATACTTCCAGGAAACGGATATGAATTTTTTTATCTTCATCTGTTTCTCCCAATTTATAGAAAGTGAACTAACTTTTAATCTCAAATCCTGCTAACCATTTCTTATCTACAATCGTTGTTAATATTTGCGTTAAATCACTATTCGGAAATTTCTGGTTTAATTCATTTATAATTTCACCTAATGTTTTTCTTGTCTGCATTAAAAAAAGTACATGCCATGTGATTGAATCTAGGAGATCAATGCGCATTTTCAAATCATTGCGCCAAACAAGAAAATAATACAATTCATGTTCAGATAATTTAATGGTTTGCTCTCCCACATAATCATCCTGGTTGAGTTCCCAAATTCGATGAATGGGATAGTGAGATGTTATTAATGAGCAACTTGGTGGAAGATGGAAAATGATATTTTCCCCTGATGAAACATAACATTCAGCAAGCTTTTCAAAATTCAATCCTTTTGTTGTTGCTGCACTAAATAATTTATGCCAAGCCCATTCTAACTTGGCAACATCGCTTAAGTAGGGCAAGCATTTTGCAGGTTCAAATTCAATGATGAATTCGGAAAAATTTTCGCCATAATCTGCAAGATCAGGTGAGGTTGAAATTTTTTTAGCAATATATTCATTTATCATAGCAACAAAAAAATCCTCACCGACCAATTTATTGCAAGTCGTATAAATTTCTTTTAACGTTTTTTGTTTTGCACCAATCACGCTACTTTGATAAATACCAATCTGTTGTGCTGGAGATAGCTTAGTCGTTGTGTGTATACACTGAAGTATTTCATCGCTCTCAGTATGCAATCCTTTTACAAATTGCTTTTGTAAATCATTTAGAGACAGCATAGTTTTCCATAAATGTTTGTGCGATTAATGCCTCCTGCTGTAAATGCAGAAAGTCTGGAATCTGATTGTCCCATTCAATGCTAGTTGGCAAACTACCAAATTTTTTTACTGCTTGGATGAATAATTCCCATACAGAGAGATGAACAGCTGCATTGTGGCTATCAAACAGATGTGTGCCCTTATCTTCAAAGCCAGCCAAATGAAATTGGGCAACACGTTTTGTATTCAACTCTGTTAAATAAGTGTAAGGGTTAAATTCGTTATTATGTGAGCTTACATAAATATTATTAATATCAAGTAGAATTAAACAATCGGCTTCTTCTGCCACAGTTTGTAAAAAATTCCATTCTGTTAATGTCGAATGATTAAAAGAAAGATAACTCGAGACGTTTTCAATCATAATTTGTTGCTCAAGATAATCTTGAGTCAGTTTGATACGATTCGCTACATGCATGATAGCCTCTTCGGTGTAGGGAAGCGGCAGCAATTCATGAAAATAATTCCCATCATGCGAAGTCCAGCACAAATGGTCAGAGACTAAATAGGGTTCAGTAAATTTTATTAATGATTTCAGTTTTTTTAAATAATCCATATTAACAGGATCCGTTGATCCCAATGACATTCCTACCCCATGCAAAGTAATGGGGTAGGTTGAACGAACTTTTTCGAGATGAGTAAGACTTGCCCCGCCTTCACAAAGATAATTATCCGATAGCACTTCAAACCAGTTGCTATCAGGATGCTCTTTTTCAATGTAGGCATAATGGCATGGCCTAAGACCAATACCAACGCCACAAAGGCCAAGGTCTTTCTGCTGCATTAACTAGCCGTACCTGGGTTAGTGCTTCCACCTACGATTCTGTCGCAGGTGCCTTTTGGTACACCAAGCCAAGCATCTTTTGCGCCATCTGTTTTTGATTGTCCCGCACAAGCTTCTGTTCCTGATGCACAATCATTCTTAGCTGCTTTTGATATACCATAGCATTTTTCAAAACCTGCTGGCATTTCTTTGTTTAACATTGTGTTTGTTTTGTGTGGCATCGTTTCATCAGCAAAAGCTTGTGAGCCAAGCCCCATTGCAACCATCGCGCCTAGAGCAGATATGATAATTTTGTTTGACATTGCGGTTTCTCCATGAAGTTCATAAAATCCGTTAAAGTGAGTAACTCATTTTATTTTAAACTAACCAAGATCGAATATCTCTCAAATGAACTATCATTGCATCTAAATCAATAGACATCTCATCCGAAAATTTAAAATGTCCTTGAGAATAAATATACTCCCTTTACATCCAGCAGAAGAAGGATTATTCTCAATTATAGAATACTTATTCTTAAGTGTTCAACATCAATATGATTTGAGTAACGATTTACTAAAAACGATATTAAGGACTATGGATAGGAGTTCCGTACATGGATAGGAAAAATAAGTTAATTAGCTTAGCTCTTGCAACCGCAGCAATTTCACTTGCTGCTTTACCACTCACATCTACAAGCGCATATGCAAGCAGTAAGGTAAATTGTTTTGGGGTCAATTCCTGTAAAGGTCATGGGCAATGTAAGACTGCTAAGAATTCTTGTAAAGGACAAAACGCGTGCAAAGGGCAAGGATTTCTAAAAATGTCTGCTAAAAAATGTGATAAATTAGGCGGTACAACGGAAGAACCAAATTAAAAAATGACGATGACTCCTTATTATAGAGTGCACTGATTCAAGTGCACTCACTTTTTACTTCAGCAAGTACTCGTTATGAAGCAAATAAAATTGAAAAGACCAAATTTGGGATTTGGATTAGGGTTGCGGACTGATCATTATGAAACGATTCTCTCAGAAAAGCCCGCGGTAGATTGGTTTGAAGTTTTAACTGAAAACTATCTTGTTCCAGGCGGGAAGCCACATTATTTTCTTGAAAAAATTCGTGAAAACTATCCCATGGTCATGCATGGGGTGTCGATGTCGATCGGCAGCATGGACCCCATTGACAAAATATATATAGAGCAAGTTAAAGCACTCGCACATAAAATTAAACCCCATTGGATTTCGGATCATCTATGCTGGACAGGCGTTCAAGGCAAAAATATTCATGATTTGTTACCATTGCCTTACACGGAGGAAGCTATTAACCATATAGTAAACCGTATACAACAAGTGCAGGATCTTTTAGGACAGCAAATTCTCATTGAAAATGTATCCAGTTATCTAACATACCACCAGTCAGAAATGACGGAATGGTTTTTTTTAAAAGAAATAAGTGAACGAGCAGATTGTTTTATTTTACTGGACGTCAATAATATTTATGTCAGTGCCATTAATCATGAATTCAATCCGCTTGATTACATTCACGCTATGCCTAAAGATCGAGTTTATCAAATTCATTTAGCAGGTCACTCTAACATGGGAAATTACATTATTGATACTCATGATCATGATATTGTTGATCCCGTTTGGAAATTGTATGAAGATACATTGCGACACTGCGGAAGCGTGTCAACCATGATTGAGCGCGACGATAATATCCCACCTTTAGAAAATTTGATAAATGAGTTAAATCATGCTCGAAAACTTGCTCAATCAATTCTGTTGGAACCAGCTGTATGAAGGATTTATTAACATTACAAAATAAATTTCAAGAACACTTACTCCATTCACAAAATGATATTTTTAATTACATCGTTAGCACGGAAAAAGTGCCTATTGATATTCGTTTATCAATTTATAGTCATGCTTATCGTTCACGCTTACTTGAAGCGCTTGCTACAAATTATCCCATTATGCAAGTCTATTTAGGACATGAACAATTCGAAGAATTAGGCAATGCATATATAGATCGTTATCCATCTCATTTTCGCTCCATTCGTTGGTTTGGCGATCAACTAGAAAATTTCTTGCGTGAAAATACGCCGTATAGTGATTTTCCCTATTTATCAGAATTAGCAAAAGTAGAGTGGACAATGACATTGGTATTTGATGCGGCTAATAGTGATGTCGTCAAACTCGAACATTTAGGAAGCATTTCTCCGGAATGTTGGATCGACATGCGATTACTGGTTCATCCCTCAGCTCATCTGATCTCATTATCATGGAATGTTGTACCCATTTGGCAAGCTCTTTCCAAAGATGAATCACCTTGTGAATTGCTTCAAAGTGATATGCCTATCCCTTGGATTTTTTGGCGAAGCAATTTAATCAATCAATATTGCTCTTTAACCAATGATGAAGCCTCAGCTCTCGATGCTATGCTAAAAGGGAACACCTTTGGTGACGTATGCGAAGTATTGTGTCAATTTGTAGATGAAAAAGAAGTGGCAATGCGTGCAGCATCATTACTTAAAGGATGGATATCAGCAGGCCTTATTGCTGAAATTAAATATTAATTTAGGGGAATAATTTATGATCAAAGTAGCATTGCTAGTCCGTTTAGAAGCAAAACCTGGGAAAGAACAAGAAGTTGAAGAATTCTTACGTTCTGGATTACCGCTCGTACAGAACGAGCCCGAAACAAGAACATGGTATGCAATTCGTTTGGCAGCGTCCACATTCGGAATTTTTGATACCTTTCCTGATGATGCCGCGAGAAACGCGCACCTCTCAGGTCAATTAGCTGCTGCTTTAATGGCAAAAGCTGGTGATCTTTTAGCACAGCCTCCATTAATCGAAAAGGCAGATATTATTGCAACAAAACTTCCGAATTAATTGAAAATCAGATATTTGACACGGTAAATGCATCTAAGTTTGTCCAATGACCTTAGATAAGTAAGCAACATTTCGGCAAACCGAGAAACCTCCGGCTCATGCCGTCATTCGACTCAAACTTGCGCAGAACCGCCGTCAGCGGCGAGATCCGAGCCTGTCGTATAACTGCTGTCATCCGAAGCGAGAAACAATGCAGCTTTCGCCATTTCCTCGGGGCGAGCAATTCTTCCGATCGGAGTAATCGACCCGAAGAATTTCTTTGCTTCTTCGGCTTCTGCCCGGGTCTTGAATTGCCCATCGATAATTGGTGTATCCGTTACACCCGGACTCAAGGTATTGACCCGGATCCCACGATCTTTGAGCTCCATAGCCCAGGTTCGCGCGTAAGAACGAAGCGCCGCTTTGCTTGCCGAGTACGTCGTATATGCCGGAATGCCCTTGAGATGCAGCCCGGAGGACACAAGGATGATGGAGCCCCCTTGTTTCATCAGCGGCAAGGCCTTCTGAACCGTGAAAAGGGCTCCGCGAGCATTGATCCCGAAGGTCTTGTCGAAGTGTTCTGCCGTAATCGCTTCCAACGGAACCCGCTCGACGAAGCCGGCGCTCGCCATCACCACGTTCACGACTCCTTTTTCCGAGGCAACCGTTTTGTATAGCCTGTCGAGATCAGCGAGATTCGAGACGTCGCCTTGAACGGCGGTAACATTCCTGCCAATCAAATTTTTTGCTTTCTCAAGCTCGCTGGCCCTGCGACCCATGATGTAAACGTAGGCGCCTTCCTTCACAAACTCTTGGGCCGTGGCGAGACCGATCCCGCTGCTTCCGCCCGTGATGACAGCAACTTTACCTTGCAGTTTAGACATAGTGTTCTCCTGAAAGTTTCTTCGTTGGTTCACGAGCACTCCTGGCCTCGCTCGCAAATTTCATCCTCTTCAAAAACTCGATGGTGATGACGATGATGTTTAACAAAAAAAGTCGTATCATTTCTGTTCCTGGTATTGTGATGCTTGTATCATCACTTATCTATTAGCGTGCGTCGATTGAAGAAATGGATGATGTCACTTCTTCAAATTTATTTTTGACTCTATTGACGTTATTGTCAATTCTTGCCGGAACAAAGTGCTTTGGTAATTTTTCTTGGTTACGCAAATTTGCATTGGGTCTATTAAAAAATGAAGCTTCGTTCAAAGCCAGTATTCGTTGCGAGCAACGTAAGGTTTGCACCAATGTTTCTTACTTATCTAAGGTCATTGGACAAATTTAGATGCGTTTACCGTGAGATATTTGACTTATTATTTGAAAATGATTATTCTTGATTATAGAATGATCATTCTTGTTTTTCTGCACCAAGATGAGTAAATAATGCTCTGTTTGAAGTAGGGGATTAAATAAATACAAGCATAAAAAGGAAGCTACTTAATGCAGGCTAACATTCTAAACATTGGGTTAGGTTTTCTTGAGGGATTCGCGCTAATAATCTCACCTTGTATTTTGCCTATATTGCCTATTATTCTTGCTGGATCACTTACTGGTAGCAAAAAACGTCCTTTTGGCATCATAATTGGTTTTGTCTTAATATTTGCATTATTTACCTTTTTTTCCCGCAAACTTGTCCAATATTCTGGTATCGATTTAAATTTGATTCGTGATGTTTCTTTTATCATTCTTATTTTGCTCGGAATTGTTATGTTATCTACCTATTTAACTGAGAAATTTGGTCAGTTGACGCAGCGTCTAGCCAACACAGGATCAACTTTTTCTGTAGTAAATAATCCTCAAGGGGGCTTAATTAGCGGAATTTTATTTGGCGGATTAATTGCAATAATTTGGACGCCTTGCGCCGGCCCTATTTTAGCAGCCGTAATTGTTCAAACTGTGATTCAAAAAACCAATTTTTTAAGCTTTTTAACGTTAGTTGCTTTTGGAACAGGTGCTGCAATTCCGATGTTATTGATAGCGCTCTTTGGGAGAAAAATCATGGAAAAATTGGGTTCTTTAAAGCGTCATACCTCATTATTTCGAAAAATTTTAGGAGCAATTATTATTTTGAGTGTTAGTTATATGATTTATCTCGAAGGTGGAATTAGCACAGCCCATGCAGACGAATTAAATAATACTACTCCACTTAGTTTGCAGAATGGCTTAGCAACTCCATACATAGCTCCACCGATTAATGGGATTGATGCCTGGATTAACTCCGAACCACTGCAAATAAATGACTTGAAGGGAAAAGTAGTACTAATTGATTTCTGGACCTATTCATGTATCAACTGTATGAGGACATTACCTTACTTGAACGATTGGTATCGTAAATATCACGATAAAGGTCTAGTCATTATCGGCGTACATACACCTGAATTTGATTTCGAAAAAAATCTAGACAATGTTAAAAATGCTGTAGCACAAGACGGAATAAAATACCCTGTTGCTCTCGATAGTCATTTTGTTACATGGCAGAATTATAATAACCAATATTGGCCAGCACATTATTTGATTGATAAAAAAGGATATGTTGTTTATACCCATTTCGGTGAAGGTGAATATGATGTCACTGAAAATAATATTCGATATTTGTTAGGTATGAACGAACTGACTACAACAAAGACTTTTGGACAACCTATTACAATAAATGCAACGCCAGAGACCTATTTAGGGTATTCACGTGCCGAAAACTTTGCAAGTCCCCAAACAGTTACAAATGATCAGTCGTCCGTATATTCCTTCCCTAAAAAAATATCTCAAGATGAGTGGGCATTACAAGGAAATTGGAAAATCATGCCTGATCGAATCATTTCAAATCAAAACAATGCGGCTATCGAAATTAATTTCCATGCACGTAAAGTTTATATCGTGATGGGGAATACCACCAATAAAACAATTAAAGTTGACTTATTGTTAAATGGTAAAAAAATTATGAATAAAAAAGGAAAAGATGTTATTGATAGCAGCATAGATGTTAATAAATATTCTTTATATGAAGCAATTGCGCTTGATCAGCCTGCCAATGGTATTTTACAAGTCATTTCTTCTTCACCTGGACTCGAAGTATATACATTTACTTTTGGATAATTATTTTAATTAGATTATGGATTTTTCTATGAAAACGATTTTACTCAGCATTGTAACAGGTATAATTACTTTCTTTTTTATTTCTGCAATGGCAGCAACAAGCTACCAGAAACCAAGCGATGAAATTTTGAAAAAACGTTTAACACGATTACAATATCAAGTCACACAGCAACAAGGCACAGAACCCCCATATAATAATGCTTACTGGGATAATGAAAAACCAGGAATTTATGTTGATATTGTGTCTGGTGAGCCGTTATTTAGTTCATTAGATAAATATGACTCAAAAACAGGATGGCCAAGTTTTACCAAACCTCTTGAACCAGAGAATATTATTTTACGTCCGGATAATAGTTTATTAACCGAACGAACAGAAGTTGTCTCGAAAAATGCAGGCTCGCATTTAGGACATGTATTTGATGATGGTCCACCACCAACCTATAAACGTTATTGTATGAATTCAGCAGCGCTTTTATTCATCCCTGTGGAAGAAATGAAAAAGCGCGGATATGGCAAATATTTATACTTATTTAAGCAACAAAAAAAATAAGATTATAAACAAATTTAATTAGGATTTAAAAATGGCACAAGTTATTCAACGCTCTTTATCCGAAGAAGTCTTAGACAAGACCATGACCCTGTTTTGGGAAAAAGGATATTTTAATACATCTATAGATGATATTGCTGTAGTCACTGGACTTAATCGTGCTGCTTTATACAAATATTTTGGGGGGAAAGACAAGTTATTTCTCGCAATGCTGAAACGTTTTCGCAAGAATATAACTGAGAAAGTTCACATCCCTCTGCAAACAAAAACAAATGGAATAGAAGGTATCGCTACTTTCTTTACACAGTTTCTAGAACTTTATGAATCCGCAAACATAGGTTCTAGAGGATGTTTTCTAATATCTACTGCGGTTGACATTCATTCTCATAACAAAGAAGTCGACTATTTTATTAAGGACTTTCTAGATGATTTACGTTCAAAATTTAGAAATTTACTTATTCATACTAAAACCGAGAAATTACTTAAACCAGAAGTTGATATTGATTCAGCCGCTGATTTTCTTGTTGGTAATTTATTTGGCCTAATGACGCTTTGTCGTTCATCTGCGCCTAAGCAAGTTTTTGAAAATCACATTTGTGGCATTACTACATTTCTTGCTTCACTTTCCACAAAAATGATTATCAAAAGTAAAGAAAGTATCCCTCACAAATAAAAGGAGTTAGTTATGAGAAACAACAAAAAGTTAGTTGGAGCAACACTTGCGGTTGCCGCAGCATTAACATTTGCATCTGTTCCAGTCACGTCAGCCTTGGCGCAGTCAGCCTCTTCAGGTGTGCAATGTTTTGGTATTAATGCATGCAAAGGCCAAGGTGCTTGCAAAAGCGCTAATAATGCATGTAAGGGGCAAAATAGCTGTAAAGGAAAAGGATTTGTAATGGAATCCAGTGCAGCTGATTGTACTAATGCTGGTGGAACGACTGGTTAAGCATAATTTTCAATCTTTGTTTAGGTGCGCTATTTGGCGCACCTTTTTGATAACACATAAAGGAGTTTTGCATGAAGGACATGAATCAAATTGTTAAATCTGCAATGACAAGCCTATTGGCATTAACTACCGCAACTACATTAGTAAATACTGCGAATTCTGCTACCACTGAAAAAATGGAAAAGTGCTACGGTATAGTTAAAGCAGCATTTAATGATTGTCAAACAGCAACGCAATCCTGCGCTGGATCTGCGACTAAAGACAAGCAACCCGATGCTTTTATTTTTTTACCTAAAGGTGCTTGCAATAAAATTGTTGGTGGAAGTCTCGCGCCAATTGATCAGGGCAAACAAAAATAGTTGAAATCCATGGGAGACTGTTATGAAACGGATTTTATTAAAATTTATTATACTTGCTCTTTTATATCTCCCTTCTGCGTTAACTTTCTCTGCAGAAACATTCACATTCGATCCAATGCACACTTATGTTTTATGGCATATTAACCATTTTGGATTTTCTAATCCTTCTGGAAAGTGGTTTGCAGAAGGCAGCTTAATTTTAGATGAAACAAAACCACAGAACAGTAAGGTTAATGTCGTTATTCATATTGCCAATATAGTAACTGGAATCCCTGAATTAGATAAACACCTTATGGGCCCACTTTTCTTTGATGTCGAAAAATTTCCGACAGCCACATTTGTCAGTAATAAAATTGATGTAACTGGTAAAAAAATTGCTAAAGTATATGGAATATTGACTGTGCATGGTGTCTCAAAGCCTGTAACTCTAGATGTCACTCTTAACAAGATTGGCGTGAACCCAATTTCAAATAAAATGTCTGTGGGTTTCAGCGCTTCCACAATACTTAAACGATCTGATTTTGGAATCACGACTTTATTACCTGGGCTGAGTGATGAAGTTAAAATTGATATTGAAGCAGAAGCCTATAAATAATTAGGATGAACAGATGCCATGCGAATAAAAAATTCGGAAACACATTTTGGTATCGTCGCCATTTTTTTACACTGGATCATTGCTATTTTACTGATTGCGCTTCTTATTTTGGGTTTATATATGGTAAGAGTGCCAATCAGTCTCGAAAAGCTTAAACTCTATGGATGGCATAAGGAGTATGGCATGTTGGCACTCCTATTAATCATTGCCCGTAGCATTTGGCGTATTTCAAACGTCATACCGTTATTGTCTCTTCCTTGGTGGGAAAAATTGGCTGCTCGATCTGTGCATTATACTTTTTATGGATTTATGTTTGCAATGCCAATAACAGGTTGGATCATTACATCTGCTTCTGGGCTTCCAGTGTCATTCTTCGGATGGTTTGTTTTTCCCGATCTCGTTTCACCCAATCCGGATACAATGAGTTTATTTCAACAAATACATAAATGGTTAGGATATGGATTAATTATGACGATTTTTCTTCATACTGCAGCGGCCCTTAAACATCATTTCATTAATAAGGACGATATTTTAAAAAGGATGTTGTCATGATTAATGTTTAAATTGGCGCAAGGGTACGGAAGCTTCGGCTAAAATGGAGGTAAAATACAATGGAGAGTAAAACAGCATTAGTGACCGGCGGTATGGGCGGCATAGGGACTGCAATTTGTCAGCATCTTATTGATCAGGGTGCCAATGTCATTGCAAGTTATAATCGCGGTGGTGACCATGAAGCGGCTCGAACTTGGCGGGAGGAGCAGCTGACGAATGGTTACGATGTTGCTATTCGTTATGTCGATGTCTCCGACTTTCACTCCTGTGAAAAAATGGTTCAAGAAATTGAAAAGGAGTTTAGTGGAATAGATATTTTGGTGAATAATGCTGGTATTACTCGTGATGTACAATTGTACAAGATGGACCAAGAACAATGGCAAGCAGTCCTTCGAACCAATCTTGATAGTATCTTTAATGTGACACGTCATGTGATCAATGGCATGATAGCTCGTGGTTACGGTCGTATTATCAATATTTCCTCTATCAATGGTCAAAAAGGACAATTTGGTCAAACCAATTATTCTGCGGCGAAAGCTGGCATACATGGATTCACAAAAGCCTTAGCACAAGAAGTAGCTCGCAAAGGTATTACCGTGAATACCATTTCCCCAGGTTACATTGCAACATCGATGGTGATGTCAGTAGCCGAAGAAATACGAGAAAAAATCATTGCACAAATTCCAGTAGGACGCCTAGGTCAGCCTGAAGAAATCGCTCGTGCTGTTTGCTTTTTAGCAGCTAAAGAAAATGGATTTATTACGGGTTCTAATTTGACGATTAATGGTGGGCAATATTTAATATAATAGATTAGGAATTCATGCAATCCTATCATCTCAGGAGTTTGTTTAATGAAAAAGGAATTCATAAACAACCAATTTAACATGCCTACACCTCGCTGGTTAAGAACCTATCCTCACGGACCTTATCGATTTGTAAATAGAGAGTATTTCATTATTTCATATGAAACAGATGCGGAACTTTTAAAGGCTATATTGCCACCCTCGATGGATTTAATCGAACCGGTTGTTAAATTCGAATTTATACGCATGCCTGATTCAACAGGATTCGGTGACTATACGGAATCAGGTCAAGTTATTTCTGTTAGATATAAAGGTGAAGAAGGAACTTTAACGATAGCCATGTTTCTAGACTGTGAAGCGCCTATCGCTGGTGGTCGTGAAATCTGGGGATTTCCCAAAAAACTTGCTAAACCCCGATTATTTGTTGAGGAAGATGTCTTAATAGGAACATTAGATTACGGTAGTGTTAGAATCGCTACAGCAACAATGGGATATAAACATCAAGAGGTAGACAAACAAACTGTATTGAAAGTATTACAAAAGCCAATTTTCTTATTAAAAAATATTCCGGGTGTGCATGGCAATCCAGAAATCAACCAGCTTACTAAAACCTATCTACAAGATATCACCGTAAAAGGAGCTTGGACTGGTCCAGGGAGCCTGGAACTACATCCTCATGCACTTGCTCCTATTGCAGATTTACCCATCAAAAGTATCGTTAGTGTCGTTCATTTTATTAGTGATCTTATCTTGCCGTATGGTGAAGTTGCGGAAGATTATTTAGCTAAGTAAAGAGTCATCATCTATCTGGAGAATACCAATGCAACTAGAAAACAAAGTCGCAATTGTAACAGGTGCTGGAAGCGGAATAGGTAAAGAAATCGCATTGATTTTTGCTAAAGAAAAAGCACGCATTGGTGTCATTTGCCAAAGACGATTTCAGTCACCTGAAGTCTTCTTCAGTAGCTACCCAAAGTCCGCTTCAGTGGCCTCTTGAAAAGATGAAGAATACAGCAGGTAAAACGAATGTTATGTATCGATATATCAGTTGATATTTAGAACTTCCATTGAAGAGCACTTCAGGTAATTTGCTATGCACTGAAGCGAACTTGCGTACAAGAGCCAGGCTTCAGTGAATAGAAATATCCTTATTTGACGAGCTTGCCACTGCAATCGGCTTCTGAAAATGACAGTGGGATATAAGTCGCAATCCCGGCTCTGGGTGATTTTTGCTTATTTACTAAGCATATTAGAAAAAGGAATCATACAATACCCAATTAAGTACGCATGATTGTTAGAAAACTTATTATCATTTTAAAAGGGATCAAAAATGGATAAGAAATTAAATGGCAAGATTGCCTTGGTTACTGGCGGTACAAGTGGCATTGGATTTGCGACAGCAAAAAGGTTCGTAAGCGAAGGAGCTTACGTTTTCATCGTCGGTCGACGACAAGCAGAGCTTGATAAGGCAGTCAAAGAGCTTGGTGCAAATGCTAAGGCGATCCAAGCTGATGTTTCGAATCAAAGAGATATGGAACGTGTCGTATCAGAAATCAAATCAACCAAAGGCTCGCTTGATATCATTTTTGCTAACGCCGGTGGAGGTAAGTTTGCTCCACTTGGCTCCATTAGCGAAGAACACTTTGATAAAGAATTCAACATTAACGTAAAGGGTGTTCTCTTCACTGTTCAAACAGCGCTTCCTTTGATGAGTCAGGGCAGCTCGATTATTCTCAATGCATCAAGTGCAGCCTCTCAAGGAATGGCAGCTTTCAGCATTTATGCGGCAACGAAGGCTGCGGTTCGCTCATTTGCACGGGGCTGGACAACAGATCTTAAAGATCGAAAGATTCGCGTTAATGCCATCAGCCCTGGTGTTGTTCCTACGGAAGGGTACAGAACTGAACTCGGTATGACTACTGACCAAATCGAGCTGTTTGGACAGCAGATGTCTTCTCAAATTCCTTTGGGCCGGGTAGGCTTGCCAGATGAAATTGCAAAAGCAGTTGTGTTCTTAGCATCGGATGACAGCAGTTATATCAGTGGTGTTGAACTC
>Ga0207082_1092_pt1 | contig 18684 bp, 24 predicted proteins | sample Alteio_BWMinHeat_56_FD_153588 | JGI IMG/M metagenome (GOLD analysis project Ga0207082, IMG submission 153588) | Enriched cells from forest soil in Barre Woods Harvard Forest LTER site, Petersham, Massachusetts, United States -... | ecosystem: Environmental > Terrestrial > Soil > Temperate forest >...
TGAAAGCATCTAAGCGGGAAGCTCGCCCCGAGATGAGATCTCACGAGTCGCAAGACTCCTGTAGGTCCGTTGGAGACTACGACGTTGATAGGCTGGGTGTGAACATACAGTAATGTATTTAGCTAACCAGTACTAATTGACCGTGTGACTTGACCATATAACACCCAAGTTGTTTTATGCTTCGCTTTCTCTTTACAACCACCCGCTCCCCGCGTTGATGTGGGGTGATTTGCGGGAACTGTTACTGCCTGGCGACCAGAGCAAGTGGGTACCACCTGATCCCATCCCGAACTCAGAAGTGAAACCATTTAGCGCCTATGATAGTGTGGAATAATCCATGCCAAAGTCGGTCATCGCCAGGCTCTTATCTCTAAAACCCCTTCTATGAAAATAGTAGGGGTTTTTTTGTTGTGCTGTATAAGTTTATTGATATGTTATTGTGACTGCTTTTTTAGACTTTTTATTTATAAAGCATTGCTATTTAAGCCTGTATATATATAGAATTGCTCGCCCAAAAGAAGAACGCTGGCATAGCTCAGTTGGTAGAGCAGCTGATTTGTAATCAGCAGGTCCACGGTTCGAGTCCGTGTGCCAGCTTAAGTATTTTCAAATGCTTAAGAGATGTGGTTTTAAATTTTGGCTTATTTTTATACCAACGTAGCCAAAAATGGGACACTTTAAAATAAAAGTCATGGGGATGGGCCAGACTTGCTGCTTACAATCAGTTGTTTTCTACAATCTGAAGTGAGGTGGTAATATGGCGACAATAGAGAAACGAGCTAGTAAGGTTGATGGTTCAGCCCAGTATCGTGTCAGAGTTAGGCTAAGAGGATTTCCCCCGCAAACTGCATCATTCAAGCGTCTTACAGATGCAAAGAAATGGGTTCAACAAACTGAAGCTGCCATTCGTGAAGGCAGGCATTTCAAAACAGTCGAATCGAGAAAGCATACCCTTCAAGAAGCAGTAGAACGCTATTTAAAATTCGTGCTGCCTTCGAAAAAACCAAACTCACAGAAAGATCAAAAGAAGCAATTACAATGGTGGGCAGATGCCATCGGGTATTTGTCATTAGCTGATGTCACCCCCGCCGTTATTGCAGAGCAACGCGATAAATTAGCACAAGGCAAAACGCCTAAAGGCAACGATCGCACCCCCGCTACAGTTAATCGTTATCTTGCCGTTCTTAGTCACTTATTCACTTTGTCTGTGAAGGAATGGGGCTGGGCGTATGAAAACACCGTACTTAAAGTGACTCGTTTGAAAGAGCCACGCGGAAGAGTTAGGTTTTTATCGGATGATGAACGTGCGCGATTACTTGATGAGTGCAAGAAGAGTGAAAGCACCTACTTGTACACAATAGTGGTCTTGGCGTTATCTACTGGCGCAAGAAAAATGGAGATATTATGCCTGAAGTGGACAAACATTGACTTTGCGCGCGGCGTTATCACATTACAAGAAACAAAAAATGGTGAGGTTAGGGTATTACCGCTGACTCACCTTGCGCTTGAGTTAATAAAGCAACATGCAAAAGTTCGTACTTTACATTGCGACTTTGTTTTTCCAGCGCATTCACTTAAAAAATCTATCGATATTACTACACCATGGGAGACTGCATTACGTCGTGCGGAAATTAAAGATTTTAGATTCCATGATTTAAGGCATTCTGCCGCGTCGTATCTTGCAATGAATGGCGCTAGTCTTGCTGAAATTGCTGAAATATTGGGGCATAAAACGCTGAAAATGGTAAAACGGTACAGCCATCTTTCTGAAGCTCATACAAGCAAGGTGGTAGAAAAGATGAACCAGAAAATATTTGGAGTTTAGAGGAATGCTTAATAGACAAAGACTAGATGAATTACTGAGTCATGCTACACAAAACTCTAATAGCGATGGCGCTATTAATAACATACATGAATTTGAGGAAACCCTGAGGACTGCTTTAAAAGATACAGCATCAATGCCTGAATGGACGTTAGAGCATTTTTTATGTATAGCTGTTCCGTTGCAGACCCAATGTACTTTAACTGATAGGTTAAAAGAAAAGCGAGTTATTCCTGGTGATTATGTTCCGTATATATTATCTAATGGAGCGCGAGCACAAGGCTGTGATCTCTGTGTTATGCCGTCGATTCCTTCTTCAGATGATATTCTTTCAGATCAAAAAAGCATTTACGTGCTAGTTCAAGAAGCAAGCGGCGCTATTCCTTCGGGATTGTATTTCATAGATAAGAGATTTGGGAATGTCTATATTTCGCAGATAACGTTCTTGAGAGATAAAGGCATGGCTTCTTTGATTGCAGCGATTTTTAAAGAATCAAAAGATGGGGTTTATTCTGATATCGTTAATTTGTCAGTCGAGCAGTTAAATGAAATCACACTATTGACAGGTCATACATTAATAGAAAAAGGACGAATATATTTCGAAAACAAACAAAATTTAATTAAATATTTTGTTAAGTTGCCTTCGGGTGAAGTTGTGTCCGATATTATCATTCAGCAAGAGCTTGGATATAAATTTAATCAGAATTTTACAGATAATGATTTAAATATCAATTTTCACGAAATTATGCACATTACTTTTCGTAGAGGTCATACACATTTAAACATACATAATCGTGGAGGCTATACGCTTCATTACAGGTACCAGAATAAACCCCAAGACATACCTCAGGCAGTAACAGAGTTATTAAGTGACTACGATAAAAATATTGTCGGGTTTTCGATCCCGCGATAATGCTATTCAGGCAAATTATGCAATGTCACCGATGCAATGGATAGAACAATGTTATGGTACAGATTATACGATAAGGAAGTATGACGTTAATGCACGACCGATAGGTAATGACTATACTTTTAATGTGCCTAAGGTTATGGAAACAATAATTTTAGCAAGTCATTATCAATTAGATATAGAAAAAGTCTTGGGCGGGGAAGAAATTAAAGATGGGAATCGTTACAAAATAGAGAGGGCTTCAGAAATTTTAGGTGTGAGCAGAGAAAATGTAATATCAGAATGTCAGAAAAAAGGGATCGGCGTTTATTTGAAAAGAGGTAAATTTAAAATTGAGAGGTATGCCAGCAGTCCGCTCAAGATCGAGTATATCAATACTAATAGAAAAGTGTCGTATGATTATTGCCATAAAGGGCTTGTGCGATTACTAGATGGTACATTAGATCATTTCTATGAGGATGATGTAATAAGATGCAAAAATAATGAATCATATAGAATGGTTTTTTTACAGCCGTCACTTAGTCAGCTAGTTCATGGAATAACTGTATCTCATATACTGCTCCGGCAAAATGACGCAATTGATCTAACAATTATCGTTAAGGCCATTGTTAAGGTCGTCAATCCTAAAATGACCTTAACGATTATTGCCAATTGTTAATTTATCCCTACAACGCACGACAAAATGCGTCATTTAGCAGCAATGCATTACATGAGTCGTCGTTACACGGCAACTTTAATGAATGGTGGAGTAAGTTATGACAACGTGTTTGGCTAAGCGATTGGTTCCTGTAAAAAAGATACCTGAGTTATACCCTGGTGCTTTCAGTGAAGCGGCGATTCGATGGCTAATCTTTAACGAAAAGCAAAATGGTATTTCCAAATGTTTGCGGAGACTTGGTCGTAAACTTCTCATCGATCTTGACGAATTTGAGGCTTGGATTGATCGACAGGGTCAAGGGAATGTGCGATGAGAAAAGAATTTGATAGCAGTTCTGCTGCTCAGCGCGCACGACTTTTGGAGAGATTGCAAAAAGGGTCTTGCTCTACTGTCCAAGCTCGTCACGAGCTCGATATTTTAGGGGTTGCTCCGCGTATCTACGAATTGCGCCATCATTACGGGTTCAATATTAAAATGCATTGGACAAAAGGAGATAACCCAGGTGGAGGTAGTCATTGGATAGCGCAATACGTTTTGCACTCAGGTAAATATCAGGAGGGAAATTAATATGGATATTTCTAAAAACAAAAGCTCTCACCCCATTCAGTTTGTTGTGAGAGCCTCTGAAAAAACTAAGAGAAATCATTTTTACTGGTTGGCAAACGGGGGTGGCGATTAACGCCATTACGCGCTGTTTTGAGGCTTGGTTAAATGCTAGGGATGGTGGCAGTGGGTCGCACGAGCATGAGTCAACTTTGGAACAAGTTAGGCATTTCTTTCAGGAAAATGCAGCCCGATTTGACGTATTTGATAATGATCAGGCCTACTCTAATCAGGCAATACCGCATCGCTGTGCTGGGTTTCGTGCCAGTAACGACGACTTTTATGTCTATCCGAAGACGTTTAGTACTGAAATTTGCAAAGGACTGGGATCACCAAAAGATGTAGCTAAGATTGTTGAGCAATGTGGATGGTTATTGTCTGATACCAAAGACAAGAAGTCATACTCAAGTGTGTGGGTACCTACGCAGTCGAAAACAATAAGGCTGTATCATTTCTCAAGTAAGGTTATTGGAGAGAACTAAAAATAATTTGTGTATGTTTTGTATGACATGTAAGAGGCGCGTAGTATCTTGGTTATGCATGAAATTTAGCTAAAAAAACCATACATTTTGTTGATAATAATGTATGGTTTTTGCGGTAGATGTAATGCGATGAATCAATGTAATTAGTTAATTTGAAGTGTAAAATATATAACAATACAAAAAATTCATTTCTTACAGTTTACTTGCTTGATCAGAGCAAGGAGAGATCAACATGACTTTTCAACCTGGGCAATCGGGAAATCCAAATGGCAGGCCAAAAGGCATAATCGACAAGCGCGCAGAATTACGAGGGTTGTTTGAGGTGCACGCGAAAGAGATAGTAGAAAAATTAATTGAATGCGCTAAAGACGGCGATCCAACGGCTCTGAGGCTTTGTGTAGAGAGATTGATACCACGTGTTAAACCAGAAGTTGGCATTAACTTTGATCTTCCAGAGGGAAGGATTGATAACCCTGCTAATATGCTTGAAATAGCAAATCGAATCACAGAGTCAGTTGCGTGCGGCTTGCTAACAATAAATGAAGCAGAGAAATTTAGAGAATTTTTAATGAAGCAGCGTTGGCAGGTTGAAGAAGCTGAACGTAAGCAGCAGGATGAGATTGAGCGTGAGGAAAGACAAAAATATTGGGAGGCACGACGTCAGACGGAGGATGCTACAGGTAAGGACTCTTAACTTGATGTGAAATTATCTGTGTTCTGAGTTAATGCTTTTCAAACAACAAGGGATGTGTCCTTTTTTCTTAGTGGTGATATATGTTAGGATAATGAATAATGTCGTGAAAGATAGCGATTTCTGGTGAGAGATTTCTGTAACCATGTGGTTGATTGGCATTGAAGCGAAGCCCCTCACCCTTATTTAGCAATTGCCAAGTACCGTTTACTAGGACTTCCATTTTTCCTTCAGCTACAACCACGTGCTCTATAACACCCGGTTGATGTGGTGGTGATAAATGTTCACATGTTGATAATAATTCAATTACAAAAATTTCAAAATTTAGTTGATCATCAAAAGGGAACAATGGCATGACACGGATTTTTTCATCTGTAGGATGAAGTTGCTGTGTTTGTCCGCCACGATAAATAGGTTTATTAAATTCAGAGCTAATATCTTCGATAAAAGATGAAAACGAGGTATTGAACCCGCTTGCGATTTTCCACAGAGTAGCAATAGTAGGGCTAGATTCTTCTCGCTCTATTTGGCCTAGCATTGCTTTACTGACACCAGTTTCTTCGGCGGCTTTATCTAAACTCCAACCGCGTTCGCGGCGTAATGTCTTTAAAGTCAAAGAGATGTGATTATATATATTTTTCACAATATGCCCTATATGTAGAAATAACTTGTGCGCCATAACGCACAATGATAGTATAGCTGATTATGCGTTATAACGCACGAACTAATTCCACGGGGGGTGATAAATGTCAGAAGAAAAATTTAAAAATAAATTAGTAGCGGTACTCAATAAAAGCATAGAACCTGGCAAGGTAATGAACGCACTAGCCCATATGTGTATTGGCTTAGGGTCTGCTATTGGTAAGGAAGAATTGCGCTTAATAGATTATAGAGATGCAGATGGTGGCTCACATCCATTTATTTCAGAATTACCCTTTATCATTCTGTCAGAAAATTCAAACAAAATTAGAAAATTACGTAATGAAGCAATTGCAAATAATATTCTTTTTAATGATTTCACAGACACAATGACTGTTGGCACTTACAAGGAACAAATTGAAAGAACGCTCCAAGTGAAAGATGAGAATCTCACTTATTATGGCATTGTGTTGTGTGGTGAATGGGATAAGGTGACAGAATTAACTAGAAAATTCTCTCTGTGGCGTTGAGTATTGTGAGGCTAATACGATGAACGAATCAAAAAATTTAAATAAAAGTGCGCAGAGTGTACAAGATGCTTTATCTCAAAAAGGATTAGCGTTTGAAGTGGTGGAGCTATCTGCTAGTACACGTACTGCTAATGATGCGGCAGCAACGATTGGATGTGAGGTGGCTCAAATTGTTAAGTCTTTGCTGTTTCGTTCTGCAAATACAAATCAGCCAGTTTTAATTTTAGCTAGCGGTATAAATCGCGTTAATGAAAAAACTATTGAAAGATTAATCGGCGAAAAAATAGTTAAAGCTGATGCAGATTTTACTCGTGAAATAACAGGTTTTGCTATTGGTGGCGTGCCGCCAATTGGTCACAAACAAAAAGTAGATAAAATTTTTATTGATGAAGATTTGCTGAAATTTGAGAAATTATGGGCTGCTGCCGGAACGCCTAATGCTGTATTTCCCCTACATTCTGGTGAACTTGAAAATTTAACTGGTGGAAAAATAGTTGCGATTAAATAGGTTTGCAGATGAAAAAAGTATTTTGGGAAAATCCATATCAACGTAACTTAACTACCACCATTTCATCGGTTAATGGTAATCGTGTTTTATTGGAAGAAACAATAGCATTTTCTTTTTCAGGTGGACAGGAGGGTGGCAAAGCTTGGATTAATGGTTGGGCAATCACTAATTCAGAAATAGAAGGCAATCTGATTTATTATACCCTTCCAGAAGGACACGGGCTTTCACCCACCGATAAAGTGACGATGGAAATTGATTGGCATCGCAGATATAGACTCATGCGTTTACATTTTGCTGCTGAATTGATTCTTGAGCTTGTTACTAAAAAATTAGGTATTGAAAAAATCGGTGCACATATTGCTGAATCGAAAGCTAGAATTGATTTTGTCTATGATAAGAATATTTCTCCTATTTTAGAGAGCCTATTAGCTGAATATAACGAAATCATTATCAGAGATGCGCCGATTAAAACTGACTTTTCCGATATTGAGAATCAAAGGCGATATTGGGAAATAGAAGGCTTTTCCAAAGTGCCATGCGGTGGTACGCATGTAAAATCGACTGCTGAAGTAGGTTTTGTTACCTTGAAAAGGGTCAATATTGGTGGAGGAAAAGAGCGAATTGAGATTAGGCTTATTGATGATGCCGCAGTATAGTTGTTATACTTCTTGCAACAACACCCGTCACGCCTCTTAACAATGCGCACCCCGACCCAGATGGATTTTTTGTTGCTTCTAATAACAATCAGCAACACTTGACCATATCAGTATTAGCTATATCGTACCTGTCTTTCCAGCCGTCAAAGAGATAAAGGGAATCACATGAAGAAACGGCCAAGCATCGTGACTGATACAGTTGTTTATCAATCAAAAAGTGGCTCTTTAGAGCTAAAAACTGATAAAAAACATGAAACTATATGGCTCACCCAAGATCAAATGGCTTCCTTATTTGATGTTCAAAAAGCAGCCATTTCAAAACACCTAAAAAATATATTCATTTCAGAAGAACTGCACGAAAAATCAGTAGTTTCCATTTTGGAAACAACTGCCAATGACAATAAAGTCTATAAAATCAAACACTTCAATCTTGATGCGGTATTAACTGTTGGCTATAGAATCAACTCCAAAAAGGCTACCCATTTTCGCCAATGGGCTACCAAGACCCTAAAAGAGCATATTCAGAAGGGCTATACAATTAATCGTCATCGCATTAAGTCAAATTACGAAGAATTTCTTAAGGCTGTGTCTGACGTTAAAAGCTTATTACCGTCTGGGTCAATAGTGGATAACGACAGTGTGCTCGAATTAATCACCCTATTTGCTGATACCTGGTTCTCACTAGATGCTTATGATAGAGATACCCTTATTACCAAAGGGGCGACTAAAAAGAGAGTTGCATTAACCTCGGAAAAATTGGGCAGCGCTTTGGTAGAGCTAAAACAAAGCCTTATTGCCAAGGGGGAAGCAACTAATCTCTTTGGTGCCGAACGTGCAAATGTGTTGCAAGTATTGTCGGTAATGTGATGCAATCCTTTGGTGGAGACGACCTTTACCCCAGTATTGAAGAAAAAGCAGCGCATCTTTTGTACTTCATTATTAAGAATCACCCTTTTGTTGATGGTAATAAACGTAGTGGCGCCTATGCCTTTATATGGTTTTTACGGCAGGCAAAAATTTTAGATGTAACGCGCATCACACCGCCCGCATTAACTGCGTTAACTTTGTTGATTGCAGAAAGCTCTCCAAAGGACAAAGATAAAATAGTTGGGTTGGTGTGCGCGATTTTAACAAAATAATGGTTGTAACTCGTAGCTAAAGTAAAATATCCCTCTTGTAACGTTGAATCGAAGCTAAGGAAAGTTAATGCTCATGCAAAGAACACAATATAAATATTTAACTTTTATTTCTATGCTCTACATGACAATAAAATTAATAACCGTTGTGCTTATTTATAAGATCATTACCATAGGTTCATTCTCAGCATCGGCTTCTACGCTTATCATGCCGCTTTGGTTTGTCATGGGTGACGTGATTGCTGAGGTGTATGGCTATAAAGTTGCAAGGCATATGATTTGGATGGCTATTATTTGCCAGTTTATATTTGCGTTTGCTTGTGCTGGAATGATCGCATTTGATACTCCGTTTGGCTGGACTCATCAAGAAGCATATGACCAAGTTTTAGGAAAATTACCCAGAGTAGCATTGGCTAGTTTTCTTGCTATTGTAAGCGGTGCATTCATAAATGCATATGCGATATCTAAATGGAAAATTCTTCTTCGTGGAAGATACTTTTGGTTGCGAAGCTTAGGCGCATCAGCAGTAGGAGAATTAGTTTTCACAGTTGTCGCATATCTCACAGAATTTTTAGGAGTAGTGCCGCTATCACATCTTTTGCATTTAATGATTATTTCTTACGCAATCAAGTTAATTCTTAATCCAATTCTAGTGGTTCCTTCATTAATTACAGCATTTGCACTCAAGCGGATAGAAGGAGTTGATGCTTATGATATTGGAATAAATTTTAATCCTTTTAAAATGAGCTTAGATGATGAATCAGCGCTATCTAAGGAGCTAACAAGTGGAGTAAACAAATCAATATATGGCGAGGTTTAAATGAAATTTATAACACTTTTCACTGGGGAAGATAAAAAATCTCATTTCAAAGAAGTGGATGCAGGGTTTGAAAAAAAACATCCATTGGGAAATTATTCCAAGAAATATCCAGTAAGAGGGATGATGTTTCGTGATTTTGAAAAAGGTTCTTCATTTGATTGGCACACAGCTCCTCAGCCTCAATATATTATTTACCTTGAAGGCGAGGTAGAAGTTGAGGCAAGTAGTGGTGAGAAGCGAACATTTAGATCAGGTGATGTTCTGTTTGCAACCGATCTTACTGGTAAAGGGCACATCACAAGAACGCTGACCAAAGGGAGATCAGTTATTGTAACAACAGAAGAGCAGGCAGAAAACGAGAAGCTTTCTGTAAGAAGTAAATTATAACTATTTGGGCAGTCTTAATTACATTGGGAAATTCTGTCAACGCTGTTGACAGTTTTGTTCTAAAGCAGGGTTTGAACGTAGCCAAATTTGGGACACTCGTAGGTAACGCACCACCTAACCTCACAACAGGCCACAATGACCTTTCCTCGATAAACACGGGGCTCATCTATTGTTGCCTATTGCCAAATATTGTAGTAATTTGCTCCTCGATGTTTTGTAATCAGCAGGTCCACGGTTCGAGTCCGTGTGCCAGCTTAGGTGGTACGTCTATACTGCTTATAGGTTTTTCTCATGAAGTAGCTTCCCTCATGGAAAGTAAGGAAATATGGGTCTTTCCCATTTTAGGAGGCACACCATTTACGAGCAGAGTACTCTAACTCTAAGCCGATAGTTTTCAAAGTTCCGAAACCCATAAGCTCTTCTTTGTATCAATCATTCTCAATTTTGGAAAGAATGCAATGTAAATAGCCATATACAGCATGATGAGGGTGAACTGTATGTCGAGGCGCTCTAAATTTTCAAGTGTATTTATACAACTACGATTGACATAGCTTTCGGCATCAAGCAAAATTCACGCCTGATTTTCAGGAGGGGTTCCCGAGCGGCCAAAGGGATCAGACTGTAAATCTGACGGCTTACGCCTTCGAAGGTTCGAATCCTTCCCCCTCCAATTCTGGATACCAGAAACTGGATTTTTCAAACAAGTGATGGCGATGATAAATTAGAGACATTGCGAATTACTCAGAAGTAATTATTCCAGACTGCAGACTCTAGTTTCTGGTAACTAGAAAGCGGGCGTAGTTCAATGGTAGAACTTCAGCCTTCCAAGCTGATAGCGTGGGTTCGATTCCCATCGCCCGCTAGACTAGAGTGCCCACATAGCTCAGTCGGTAGAGCACTTCCTTGGTAAGGAAGAGGTAACCGGTTCGATTCCGGTTGTGGGCTATGATCAGAAATCAAAAAATAGAATGGAGAAAATCTCCATTTTTGTGTATATAAGGATGTCAATTAGAAACGAGATGTCCATTGTCTTTTGGTGTCTGATTTTTAACATGAAATGTGGCGTTACTTATTTAGAGAGGAGCGTACTCGATGAGCAAGCAAGTATTTGAGCGTACGAAACCGCACGTTAACGTGGGGACGATAGGCCACGTTGACCATGGTAAGACGACATTAACGGCGGCATTAACGAGCATATTGGCGAAGAAGTTTGGTGGAGAGGCGAGAGCATACGACCAGATTGATAATGCGCCGGAAGAGAAGGCGAGAGGTATCACGATAGCGACATCGCACGTGGAATATCAATCAGCGAAGAGACACTATGCACACGTTGATTGCCCAGGACACGCGGACTACGTGAAGAACATGATCACAGGTGCGGCGCAAATGGATGGAGCGATCTTGGTGGTGTCAGCAGCAGATGGCCCGATGCCACAGACGCGGGAGCACATATTATTGGCCCGACAGGTTGGGGTACCATCCATAGTGGTGTATCTGAACAAAGCGGACATGGTAGACGATAAAGAGTTGTTAGAACTAGTAGAAATGGAAGTCAGGGATTTACTGACGCAGTATCAATTTCCTGGAGACAAGACACCGGTGGTGATAGGTAGCGCACTGAAGGCCTTGGAAGGAGATGAGAGTGAGATTGGTGTGCCATCGATCATGAAGCTCGTTGATGTATTGGATGATTATATACCGATACCGGAGCGGCCGATTGATAAGCCGTTTTTGTTACCGATAGAAGATGTATTTTCGATATCGGGCCGAGGCACGGTGGTAACGGGTCGAATTGAGCGCGGTATAGTGAAGGTGGGTGAAGAGCTTGAGATTGTGGGTTTGAAACCGACAGTTAAGACGATTTGCACAGGCGTAGAGATGTTCCGTAAGCTGCTGGATGAAGGTCGAGCAGGAGATAACGTAGGTGTATTGTTACGTGGAACGAAGAGAGAAGACGTTGAACGTGGACAAGTACTAGCAAAGCCAGGTAGTATAACGCCCCACACGAAATTTGAAGCGGAAGTGTATGTTTTGTCGAAAGAGGAGGGAGGTCGTCATACTCCATTCTTTAAGGGGTATCGTCCCCAGTTTTACTTTAGAACGACAGATGTAACAGGAGAGGTACAGTTGCCAGAGGGTGTAGAGATGGTGATGCCAGGGGATAACATCAAGATAGTGGTTAACCTGATTGCGCCGGTGGCAATGGAAGAAGGTGTGCGATTTGCAATTCGCGAAGGTGGCCGTACGGTCGGTGCTGGTGTTGTCGCTAAAGTAGTCGAGTAACGCGTTAACATTAGGCCAGTAGCTCAATTGGCAGAGCGGCGGTCTCCAAAACCGCAGGTTGGGGGTTCGAGACCCTCCTGGCCTGAATTGTTTCTATGATTATTGAATGAGAAGTAATGGCGTGAAATCAAAGGCAAACGTGATGGTTTTAAAAGCTGAGAATCGAGATGCAATGCGGCTGGATTGGCTTAAGTGGTTACTTGCTGTCACCTTATTGCTTGTCGGATTGATTGGTAATCATTACTATAGCGAAGTTTCTATGCCATTGCGCATGCTTGCATGGTTAGCTATGCTGGCTGCCGCAGGATTTGTCGCTTCCAAAACGCAAAAAGGCAAGTGGGTAGTTGAGTTTTTTCGCGATTCGCGCATGGAATTACGTAAAGTTGTCTGGCCAACACGTGAAGAAACTGTGCAAACAACGCTAATAGTGGCGGCTATGGTAGTCATTCTGGCCCTGATTTTATGGGGTATGGATGGTATTTTAGTCTGGCTTATTGGCTGGTTAACCGGGCAGAGAAGTTAGGCATTTGAGCTATGAGAGGAATTGAATTATGACAACACCGGTGATGCCAAAAAAGCAAAAGCGCTGGTATGTTGTCCATGCATATTCAGGTTTCGAAAAGTTTGTTATGCAAGCTTTGCGTGAGCGAATTCGTCTGGATGGTAAGGAAGATAAGTTCGGTGAAATTTTAGTGCCAACCGAAGAGGTCGTTGAGTTGCGTGGCGGTCAAAAAAGAAAAAGTGAGCGTAAATTTTTCCCAGGCTATGTGTTGGTTGAAATGGTCATGGAGGAAGAGACGTGGCATTTGGTTAGATCTATACCTAAAGTTTTAGGTTTTATTGGTGGGACAAGTGACAAACCTGCACCAATTAGTCCAAAAGAAGCAGAAACTATCTTACAGCGTATGCATGATAGTAGTGAAAAGCCGAAGCCTAAGATTTTGTTTGAGGTGGGTGAGGTGGTTCGTGTTATCGATGGCCCATTTGCTGATTTCAATGGCGTTGTCGAAGAGGTTAACTATGAGAAAAGCAGATTGAGAGTAGCGGTGATGATTTTTGGCCGTTCAACTCCTGTTGAGCTACAGTTCGATCAAGTTGAGAAGGGATAGTTGTGTGTAATGTCTGCGTGATAGTGGCAATGTGAATTGTTGTTGGTTTACCCGGGGAGCCGAAAGGCGCTTTTACCCAAGATAAATGAGGTTGGATATGGCAGCACCAAGAGCAAAAAAGAAAAAAGTTAAAGCTTATATTAAGTTGCAAATCACAGGAGGGGCAGCGAATCCAAGCCCACCGGTGGGGCCTGCACTAGGGCAGCAAGGTGTTAATATTATGGAGTTTTGTAAGGCATTTAATGCACAAACTCAAACACCTGAAAAACAGGGCAAGCCGCTGCCGGTTGTCATTACTGTTTATGAGGATAGAAGTTTTACATTTGTTACTAAAACACCCCCAGCTTCCTACTTGATTAAGGAAGCCGTAAAAGTACAAAAGGGCAGTAGCACCCCAAATACCAATAAGGTCGGCAAGCTAACGCGTAAGCAGCTTGAAGAAATAGCTAAGACTAAGATGCCGGACTTAACAGCTGCTAATTTAGAGGCTGCCGTGCGTTGTATTGCGGGTAGTGCTCGCAGTATGGGTATAGATTCGGAGGGTGTATAAAATGTCAAAATTAACTAGGCGTGTGAGCGCTATACGTGAACTACTTGTTCCAGGTAAGTTATACAATCCCCAAGAAGCCTTTGAATTGTTCAAGAAGATGCCAAAAGCTAAATTTCGTGAAAGCGTTGATTTGGCAGTGAATTTAGGCGTTGATCCACGCAAATCAGACCAAGCAGTACGTGGTGCGATTCTTTTACCTAAAGGTACGGGCCGCATTGTTAGAATCGCTGTTTTTACGTCACCGGCACATACAGATGCAGCAAGGAAAGCGGGTGCTGATTTGGTAGGCCTTGAGGATTTAGCTGAGCAAGTAAAAGCTGGTAAGATCGAGTTTGATGTCCTTTTAGCCACTCCAGATGCAATGAGGGTTGTTGGGCAATTAGGTCAGATTTTAGGTCCTCGCGGGTTAATGCCGAATCCAAAAGATGGTACAGTGACAACAGATGTTGCTAATGCTGTTAAAAACGCTAAAATAGGGCAAGTCCGTTATCGCACGGATAAGGCCGGTGTAATTCATTGCACTATTGGTAAGGTTGACTTCAGCTCAACAGATCTTGCTGAAAATCTCGAAGCTGTTTTGGGTGCTCTCAAAAAAGCTAAACCGAGCACTTCAAAAGGTAATTATTTTAAAAAAGTTACTCTATCAACAACGATGGGACCTGGTTTGTCATTAGATATATCGAGCCTAGGGCTGTAGTTGGATTGATGGAATGCTCCGCGATGAGTGTCGCGGGGGTGATGGGGTTTGACGTGGCTTTGCTTATGCCGATGCCCGTCAGAGACCGTGGGTGCTCTACTTCGTGAAACAAGCGAGGTGTGGCTTAATTAACGATTGTGATTATATTGTTAACCTACGCAGGCGGTGATACCAGGGAATGGTGTTGCTGTTTTATTAATGGCAATGATCCGACGTGGAGGTATCAGATGGTATTAAAGTTAGAAGATAAAAAAACCATTGTTAGTGAGGTTGCCGGTATTGCAAAACAAGCGGTATCTCTTATCGCCGCCGAATATAGCGGATTAACGGTTGCCCAATTGACTGGGCTCAGAAAATCTGCTCGCGAGGCAGGTGTGTATATGCGTGTTGTGCGTAATACTCTAGCTCGTAGAGCACTTGAGGGGACGCAATTTGCCTGTATGCAACAAGAATTAGTTGGACCGTTAGTTCTAGCGTTTTCGAGTGAACATCCAGGTGCTGCTGCGCGTATCATCAAGGAGTTTGCCAGAGACAATGAAAAGCTTAAGGTTAAGGCTTTGGCAGTTGAGAATAAACTGCTGCCACCTGAAGGCTTGAATGCATTGGCGAGCTTGCCGACGCGAGATGAGGCGATTGCCCAGCTGATGTCTGTCATGAAGGCGCCAGTTGTTCAGCTGGTTCGTACGATGGCAGAACCTCATGCCAAACTGGTTAGAACTATTGCAGCGATTCGCGATGCAAAACAGATGGCTGCATGATGTTTTTTAAAATTTGTAACTATACTTAAAGTTGGAGTGTTTAGAGATGGCCGTAAGCAAAGAAGATATTTTAGATGCTATATCGCAAATGAGTGTAATGGATGTCGTAGAATTAATTAAATCGATGGAAGACAAATTTGGTGTTTCGGCAGCAGTTGCTGTCGCAGCTCCGGTTGCTGGTGCCGCCGCCGCTGTTGAAGAAAAAACAGAGTTCAATGTTGTCTTGGTGAAGGTTGGCGAAAACAAGATCAATGTTATTAAGGTTGTTCGCGAGATTACAGGTCTTGGCTTGAAAGAAGCAAAAGATCTTGTTGAGGGTGCGCCTAAGGCAGTTAAGGAAAGTATAGCTAAAGCTGCAGCTGAGGAAGTCAAGAAGAAATTAACTGATGCAGGTGCGACAGTTGAAATTAAGTAAGCCTTCTGTTCAGTTATCGTGTTTTGTTGTTAGTTTTGTTATGGCCGGTGATTTGGTTTGTCGCCGGCTTTTCCTTTATTTCGCTTTGTAGTTGATCACGCAGACACAGAGGTATCACATCATGGGTTCAATCTACTCATATACTGAGAAAAAGCGGATTCGTAAAAATTTCGGTAAGCTTCTAAGCGCTATAGAAGTGCCTTCATTGCTTGCGATCCAGATGGATTCATATCGCAAATTTTTAGAAGCTAATGGTGAATCCGATAGACTTGGCTCAAGTGGGCTGCATGGGGTGTTTTCATCCGTATTCCCCATTAGTAGTTTATCAGGGTATGCAGCATTAGAGTATGTGAGTTATAGGTTGGGAGAGCCAATCTTTGATGTAAAAGAGTGTAAGATGCGGGGTTTAACTTATGCTGCTCCGTTGCGTGTTAAGCTTCACCTTGTGCATTACGACAGGGAAGCAGAAGCTGGTACTAAGGTGGTTAAAGATGTAAAGGAACAGGAAGTCTACATGGGAGAAGTCCCATTAATGACTGAGCATGGTACGTTTGTAATTAACGGTACTGAGCGTGTTGTGGTTTCTCAGTTGCATCGCTCACCTGGTGTTTTCTTTGAACATGACAAGGGAAAAACACACTCTTCAGGTAAATTATTATTCTCGGCTCGTGTTATTCCTTATCGGGGCTCATGGCTAGACTTTGAATTTGATCCCAAAGATTGTATTCACGCACGTATAGACCGTCGTCGCAAACTTCCAGTAACCATTCTACTGCGTGCTTTGGGTATGTCAGTAAGTGAAATTTTAGCCACATTTTTTGAGAATAACGTATTTGATATTGAAGAGGGTAAATTTATCTTGCATCTTGTTTCTGAGCGATTACGAGGTGAAATTGCTTCGTTTGAAGTTAAGAGAGCAGGAAAGATTATTATTGAGAAAGGTCGTCGCATTACTGCACGTCATATTGCCCAATTAGAGAAGGCAGGCATCAAACAATTAGATGTGCCACCTGATTATATTCTAGGAAAAGTACTGGCAAAGACAGTGATTCACCCTGAAACGGGCGAAGTCATCGGAAGTGCAAATGATATTATTACGGGCGATATACTTAAGCAAATCATTGGTTCGGGTATTAAGCGTGTTGAAACTCTTTATATCAATGACATCGATCGTGGTCCATATATCTCGGATACTATACGTGTGGATTCAACAACGAATGCACAAGAAGCGTTGGTTGAAATTTATCGTATGATGCGTCCAGGCGAGCCACCAACAAAAGAAGCTGCGGATGCACTATTTAAAAATCTTTTCTTCACGCCTGAGCGCTATGACTTGTCTGATGTCGGTCGTATGAAGTTAAACCGTCGTGTAGGTAGAGATGAAATCACCGGTTCAAGCGTATTGTCAAAAGCAGACATTATTGACGTACTAAAAACATTGATACGAATTCGTAATGGTGAGGATGTGATCGATGATATCGATCATTTAGGTAATCGTCGCGTCCGTTGTGTTGGTGAGATGACTGAAAATCAGTTTCGTATTGGGTTGGTTCGTGTGGAACGGGCAGTCAAAGAACGGTTAAGCTTGCCCGATATTGAAGCTATCATGCCGCAAGATATTATTAATGCGAAACCTATATCAGCTGCAATCAAAGAATTTTTTGGCTCTAGTCAACTTTCGCAATTCATGGATCAAAATAACCCACTTTCTGAAATTACACATAAACGTCGTGTTTCTGCGTTAGGGCCTGGTGGTTTATCACGTGAACGAGCTGGGTTTGAAGTTCGCGACGTGCACCCAACGCATTATGGCCGTGTTTGCCCAATTGAGACGCCGGAAGGTCCGAACATTGGATTGATCAATTCTCTTGCTGTTTATGCTCGTACTAATGAATATGGCTTTTTGGAAACTCCTTATCGAAAAGTGTTGAACAGTAAAGTGACAGATGACGTTGTCTATCTATCTGCGATTGAGGAGGGTGATTACGTTATTGCACAGGCGAATGCAACAGTCGATGATAAGAGAAAGCTAACTGATACTCTTGTTCCCGTAAGGCATCGCAATGAATTCACATTTTCCACATCGGATCGTGTGCAGTTCATGGACGTATCGCCAAAACAGATTGTTTCCGTTGCCGCGGCATTAATTCCCTTTTTAGAGCATGACGATGCTAACCGCGCACTGATGGGATCGAATATGCAACGTCAAGCTGTACCTACATTAAAGACGGAGAAGCCTTTGGTGGGTACTGGTATTGAGCACCTTGTGGCAAAAGATTCGGGTGTCACTGTGGTTGCAAAGCGAGGGGGTATTGTTGATTACGTGGATGCTTCTCGTATTGTGGTGCGTGCTAATGATAAAGAAGCAGAGCCAGGCAGTACGGGCGTCGATATTTATGGCCTGACGAAATATACTCGAACTAATCAAGATACCTGTATCAATCAGCGCCCCTTAGTCGCGAGGGGTGATATTATTGAAAAAAGTGACGTATTGGCTGACGGTCAGTCAACCGATACTGGTGAATTGGCTTTAGGGCAAAACTTATTGGTTGCCTTTATGCCTTGGAATGGATACAACTTTGAAGATTCTATTCTTATTTCCGAGCGTGTGGTGCAAGAAGACCGCTTTACTAGCATCCATATCGAGGAGTTAACTTGTGTTGCGCGTGATACTAAGTTAGGCCCAGAGGAAATCACGGGTGATATTCCAAATGTGAGCGAAAGCGCCCTATCCAAACTGGATGAGTGTGGCATCGTTTACATTGGAGCGGAGGTCAATTCCGGAGATATTCTAGTTGGTAAAGTGACACCTAAGGGTGAGACACAGCTAACGCCGGAAGAAAAATTGTTGCGTGCTATCTTTGGTGAAAAAGCCTCTGATGTAAAAGATACGTCGTTACGTGTGCCAACCGGTATGGAAGGAACCGTGATTGATGTGCAAGTTTTTACACGAGAAGGCGTGAAAAAAGATACGCGTGTACTCGAAATTGAGAAAAATGAGCTTGCTAAAGCTAAACAAGATTTAAGCGA
>Ga0207082_1093_pt1 | contig 18573 bp, 18 predicted proteins | sample Alteio_BWMinHeat_56_FD_153588 | JGI IMG/M metagenome (GOLD analysis project Ga0207082, IMG submission 153588) | Enriched cells from forest soil in Barre Woods Harvard Forest LTER site, Petersham, Massachusetts, United States -... | ecosystem: Environmental > Terrestrial > Soil > Temperate forest >...
TGAAAAGGGAAAGAGATAAACAAATGCGTACCGTCAGGACAATCGGTACGAACGTGAATGAAAGTTTTGCTTACAATATTACCGTTCATAATACCCGCAATGATGCTATAAAACTGGTAATTGCAGACCAGATCCCTATAAGTACAGAAAATGATCTGCAAATAGAGGACAAAAATGCAGAGGGTGGAGATATTAATGCAACCACGGGTCAGGTAAACTGGACATTTAACCTGAAAGCCAATGAATCGAAGAAACTGGTAATGAGCTATAATGTGAAGTACCCTAAGGGTAAAATAATATCTAATCTTAAATAAGGCGAGCTAACAAAAAAAAGAGGGCTCAGTTGAGCCCTCTTTCATATTATATATAAAGTTCTAGATCTTCCAGTCGTCAACGCTCGCGCTGTTATCTTCAGCAGTTGCAGATGCCATAGGAGCTTCTACACCCTCTACTTCTGCTATTTCTGAAGTTACAGCAACAGGCATACCACCTTCTTCATTCTCCTGATCGTGGTTAAACGCATCAAAATCAAAATCAGGCATCAGGTCTGTTTTTACATAGTTGATGGTCTCTGTAAGTGCAGCCAGGAACTTATTAAAGTCTTCCTTGTACAGGAACATTTTGTGCCTGTCGTACCCATTGTCATCAAAGCGTTTTTTGCTTTCAGTAATTGTAATGAAAAAGTCATTACCACGGGTAGAACGGACATCAAAGAAATAAGTTCTTCTTTTACCGGCTTTTATGCGTTTGCTGAACAGGCTCTCATTATTCCTTTCGCCAAAGTTCTTGTTTTCGTACGCCACAGTGCTGTTGATTTTTTAGTTAAATTGTTAGTGAACAAAATTAATTAAGAAACTGAAGTATCCAAATTAATGGCTACAAAATATAATATTATCTGTGAATTTCATAATGTCTATCCGTATATCTATCAACTATAGCAATCAAATACATTTTTACATCATGTGTTTAAATAGCAATCAATAAAATACGATATTTTTAAATAGATATAATTTTATAATGTTATTAATTCGTTATTTCATACATTAAAATTTGATTAAAACGAAATAAGTCTCTACATTACATGCACTTAGTACGTCCTCCATCCCCATGTAATTGTTACCATTTAATTATTTTAATTATCTCAAGAAATGAAAAGGATTTGTTACCTCCTTGCTTTAATGTTTTGTGCAATGCCAGTATGGGCTGGTACATATAGTTATGTATCGTTTTGTTTTGCTGCACACCCGGATGATTGGCAACTATTTATGGGCAATAGAGCGTGCAATGACATGTCTGACCCTAATAATAAAAAAGTTGTGATCATACATCTTACGTCAGGTGACGCAACTTATGATGGTGTTTCATTGAATTTACCCTATTACCAGTCTCGCGAAAAAGGCGCACAAAACTCCCTTGAATTTTGTGCTGATCTGCAATCTTATCATGACAATGGCACTTATTCAATAAAAACTATTGCAGGGCATAAGATCAGGAAATATAGTTATAAAAATGTAGTGGATTATTTTTTCAGATTACCTGATGGTTGCTTTAAGACAGGTTTTAACAATGAAAGTGTTGAATATTTAAATAAAGGGAAAATTGAAAAGATCAGAGCCATTGACAGTTCTGCAACATATACAAACTGGGACGATCTGGTAAATACTGTCAGAACTCTGATACTTGAAGAAAGTGCATCTATACCTGAAGTTTGGATAAACACGAATGATCCTGATAACAATTTCAATCCGGGGGATCACCCTGACCATGTATACACCGCTCTTTTGGCAAAGGATGCCATTAGCAACTTAGATTATATCAATAGGAATGTATTTCAGGGGTATAATATATCCAACCTACCACAAAATATATCTATAGATGATGTGATCTTAAAAACCGGAGCTTTTGCATCTGCTGATTTCGGATTAACACAAAATAACACCAGGTCTAATTTTGAAAAAAGCCACCTCTCATTTATACCACGTACTTACTTCAGAACGTATATTTCTAAAGCCGATTCATTCATGAATAATGTTACAACTGTATCTACTGGAGTAACAGGCAATTACTGTATGGTATACCCGGTACCTGCTGTAGATGTAATATATATCAATTATTATGTGCTTGCTACCGGGCATGTAGACATCGAGATTACTGAAGCAGGGGGAAAAAGGGTTAAAACATTTTTAAGTGAAAAACAAAGTAACGGGGCATATACACTTACTGAAAATATTAATAGTCTGCATCCAGGTGTTTACTTCATTACTATCAATACCAATATGTATTCAAACAGGTTGAAGATCGTAAAGGAATAGCCGTTGTGCCGTACTATTGATTTTCTTATCTTCACAGCCTATGCAGATAAAATGGCTTTACAATTACTATACACTTTTTTGTATTCATGTTTGTATAGTTCTTTTGGCCTTTACCTCTTTCTTTCGTCACCCAAATATCTCCACATTATCGGATCATGGTGGGGATGAAACTAAAAATTATTTTACTTTAAATAGTTATGTAAAAGAACCAATAGGGGAAGATGGGATATTGAAATACAACCATCTTTCTTATCCTTTTGGTGATTATGTTTATTACACAGACAATACTCCTTTATTTTCAGTCCCTTTCAGGTGGTATTGTCATCATATATCAGATATCTCAAACAAGGCTATCCCTATTTTCAATCTGTTTATCATCCTCAATATTATTTTATCAGGCTTATTAGTTTTCAGCATATTAAAATACTTGCTGGCAGACAATAAAATTGCCTTCATAATGGCTATCATTTTACCATGGACAAATGTTCAGGTGTTGAGGATCATGCACGGGCATTTTAACTTATCTCTTTCTTCATTATTTCTTTTAGGAATTTATCTGCTGATATTATGGCATAAAAACAAGGATGCAAAAGGGAAGCTAATAACAATTGGGTTCGCAATGTTTCTATTATCCATGGTCTCCTTCTTCATCCATGGCTACTATATTGCAATTCTTACCACATTTATTGCTGCAATGTTATTTACATATGGCATTTGGAATTTCAAACAAAGGATCGGTAAAATCAGTATTGCCACCGTTATTATATATCCTGCAATAACCTTAGTTTCCGCTTTATTGATCGTAAGCCAAACAGACAAATACTTACCATTAAGGAAAGATATTGCCAATGGTTATGACTGGATGGATCAAAAAGCACTTTTCACATCATTATTCAGCAACTATTATTTCCAACATCTATATGTACCAATATGTAATCTAAAAAACCCAGCCGCTGTAGAACAGGCAGGATATATGGGTAATGTGAGCCTATTCGCAGTATTGATCATAGGCATAATAGCATTTCTAAAAAAAGGATTCCGCAGTGAGATCAGAGCCATACAAATTGATTTTTTTAAAGACTCACTAAGGGCTTCTATATTTATTGGTTCATTAGTGATGCTGTTTATTTCTTTTGGAGAACATTACTATACGGGTAACAGGATCGATAATAATGGGATGGAGATATTTAATATCCTTAACCCTTATTACCTGATACACAAATTCACTAACAGGGTTGAGCAGTTCCGATGTCTTGGAAGATTTCTTTGGCCATTCTATTTCGGATTTAATATTTGGGTATTGTATACAATAGTTGTCTTGTATAAAAGATCCGAAAAGAACATTAGGCTATTTATCATTTTGGCTATGCTTTTTGTTGGAGGTTTTGAAACGGTAGATTTCGCTCAGGAGATCCACAGAAGAGTTCGTATCTCGCATAACTATTTCAATACAACAACGCTGGATAGTTTCAAAACAATTCATGTTGACTTTAATAAATGCCAGGCAATTTTACCTATCCCCTATTATTTTGCTGGGTCTGAAGACTATAATTATACTATTGACGATAAAGAACAATGGAGCGACTATACTTTTAAGCTGTCATCATACTCTGGCTTGCCTTTAATGTCATCTAAAATGAGTCGTACACCACCTATGTATAATATCATACTGATGAAGATGGTAACGAAAGATAGCCTGGATAAAGTATTAATTGATAAGCTCAATGATAAACCAGTATTAGTGGTAGTGAATAAGAAGGAAATAAAGGATAGTACTGCATTCAATATCCCTATAAACGAACCAGCAAAAAGCTACTATTGGCAGGCAACACAATTTGCAGATAGAAATCATTTACAAGCTATAGATAGCACTGGCGATGTTATATTTTATTACTGGTACCCTAAAGGCAAAAAATGAGCATAGCCCTCAGCATTGTATTGCCTTGTTATAACCCTACTGAAGGATGGGAACAAAGAGTATTGGAAAATATCAGGCTTATTGAAAAGACAATACCTGGTCTTGAACTGATATTGGTAAATGATGGTTCGGAAAAAGATATAAGCAAAGAGGTTACCTTACTATCATCAAGCATACAAGCATTTAAATACATAAGCTACCTACCTAATAAGGGAAAAGGACAGGCGATAAGAACCGGGTTGGATGCTGCAATTGGCAAATACATAATTTACACCGATATAGATTTCCCATACACTTATGAAAGCCTGATAAACATATATCATACATTGCAGCAGGGGTACGATATAGCTGCAGGTATTAAAAACGATGCTTATTATGATAAAGCCCCTAAGCTGAGAACAATCATGTCTAAATCACTTAGATTGATGAGTTCTAAGCTGCTGAAGATAAGTGTGAATGACACTCAATGCGGGCTAAAGGGTATGAACCAAGACTCAAAAGATATATGGCTGGGTGGCAAAATAGACCGTTACCTCTTTGACCTAGAGGCTATATATAAAGCTGAAAGAAAAAATAAAAAGATCAAGGCTGTACCTATAGAATTAAGAGAAGGCGTAGTGTTCTCTAAGATCAAAATATCTATGATGCTGACAGAAGTAAAAAATTTTATTAAGGTCCTTATTTCAAAATAAAAAAGCTGCCGAAATTTAAATCAGCAGCTTTAATAATATCAATACGTTTATTTTTTAAATAAGCCTTTGAGCGTAGTTTTAGCTTTATCCTTAATATCGTTCACGGTATTATTTTTATTGCTATCGTTACCTTTCAAATAGCTGTTGGCAACATCAGTAACAGCTTGTTTACCAAGTTTCTTTACAGAGTCTGTTGCTACTTTCTTTACACTGTCAATTCTTTTTTGAGCTTCTGCTTGCACTTGCTTTTTTACATCATCAACCACATTACCAGCTATATCTTTAAGATCGGTCTGTATTTTAGGAGCTGTGAGCGTACCACCGATCTTTACTGCAAGGTTGATATTGTCGCTCATTTTAATAGCTACACCATTTTTTGCTGCTTTGCTAGCGAGATCATTTACAACTGCATTACCTGAATTACCCATCATACTTCTCGGCACAATCATGTTCACTCCGTATTGTATTGATTGATCGAAACCGTGACTACCTGCAACCTGGAAGGAAATATTATTGGCTTTGAACTGGTAAGGATCTATGATGACACGTCCGTTCTCAAAACTGAAGAAATTTTTGATGTCATTCAGTGCTACTGTATGTAATTGTGTAATACCTAATTTATCGGCTATTGCCTGAAGTGGTGCAAAATTGCTGATAGCACCATTTAATAATAATAAATTACCCTTACCGGTAAGGCTGTTCATAACCGGCATCATATCTGCACCTATCTTGCCTTTCAGGCTAAGCTGTGAGGTCATTTTACCGGCAATATATTTTGCAACAGGCATCATCTTTTGCACAGTTACAAAAGTTGTGAAGGTTTTTTGGACATCCAGGTTTTGCACATCATAGCTTAGAGCAATGTCTGGATTTTTCTTATTGGTCTTAGTAGAGTAGGTGCCATCAATTTTCAAGGTACCATCAAGTCCGTTACCAGTAATGTTTTGCAAGTACACAGTTTCATCATGGATAGCCAGAGTGCCAGCAACTGAAGTCAAAATAAGGTTGTCGTATTTTACACTACCGGCCTTAGCTGCTACGGTCACATTTAGATTTGCAGGGACTATAAATGCACCTGTAGAAGGCGTGCTTGATGGTTGGGTTGTTGATGGAGTACCCATCCATTTATTCACATCCAATTTATCAACAGACACATGAAGTGTACCTGCAAGTATCTCATTATGCAAATAATAGCCCAAGAGGTTATCAATAGAGCCATCGCCTTCGAAATTAGTTTGTAAATAATTTCCCTTCAGACTGGAGATGGTCACATTCTTTGGATTGAAAGTGAGCAATAAACTAGCAAGGCTTACACCATCAGGATATGATTTAGAGGCATACATGAGGTTGATTATTCCAATGGTACCTGCTGCTGCCACCTGATCATACTTACCCAATTTTGCGGCGGCGACAGAACCTTTGAAAGAAGCATCTGCATTTATTACTCCGGTCAATTTAGTACCTGCTTCCAGCTTCATGAATTTTTCAACCTGGGCGAGATCTATTTTACCTTTCATTGCTGCGTCCACCCACAGATTTGAGATAGGGGTTTTCATCAACAAATGAAAATCAAAAGGATCTGTACCAAAATTCAAATGTCCTTTCTCCATGTTCACAACAGTATGATCTGTTATACCATCGGGATTATCTGCCTGCATTTTGATCTGGATATCAGAAACACTTCCAAGCAGGCTCGGATATTGGAAAGAACCATTCTCCACAACAAGGTTTACCTGGTAGGCGGGCATCTGTGTTGCATTCATAGTGCCCTTTACAAAACCATTCAATTGTAGCTTACCGGATGTTTTAATATCCTTAAAATTATTCTGGTAGATACCTGGAATTAGTGAAAGAATATCTTTAAAATCATTGGAAGGTGTATTGAAAGTTATATCCATTACCTTGTTCAACGTATCAGGCATTTGGAAAAAACCTTTTGAATTTAATTTCAGACCGTTCAGTTGTATCTTATCTGTATTGAAACTGTATTTATTAGTTTTATTGTCAACCTGGATATCTGCATCAATTACTGTTTTTACTTTGCTCAGGTACGCAATATTTCCATAGGTGAAACTAAGCGCATCCGCAGAAGTTTTTGTAGCAAGGGTAAATGCATCGCTGGTAAAATCACCTGAACCACTATGGTTCAGGTTTTCGATAGTAGTATACATTTTACCCTGATCATCTTTGTATTCTATAAAACCATTATCGATCTCATAATGTTGTAGTTTGAATGAGAATGGTTTTGATGGCTGTGCGGCAGTATGACTGGTATCGGGTTTGGTAATGTTCCAGTTTGCTACTCCACTCTGGTCTACTAATGCGTGTATTCTTGGAACGGTCAATACCACATTCACAATATCGTAATTACCCTTTATTGCTTTTAGCAGGTCAACAGAAACATCTATACTATTTGCTGATATCAAAGTATCTCCTGCAAAAGGGGCCTTATTAGCTATGTATATGTCTTCAATTTTTACTGACAGGTTAGGGAAATGCCTGAAGAGAGAGATGCTGATATCTTTAAAATCAGAAGTAGCATTTAGCTGCTCGTTCATTTCTTTTTTTGCAAAGGCAATTATCTTTCCTTTAAATAAAATGGGAATTAGGATGGCTGTGATAATGAACAAGCCTATTATTATGCCTATGATCTTTATAATACGTTTCATTGCGCTATTCTTTGTGATATAAGTATGTCAGACTCAAAAATAGGATTTTATAATTTGTTCACGCTTCATATATAATTTCTGTTGTAGAATTAATATGACATTAACAGCTATAATCAATTGTAGGCTAAGCCAACATATATTGTCACTGTTTGTGTATTTACATTATAAAAACGATGCCAAGGGTTGGCTGAAAATGATTAAAACTGTAGATTTGCACCCCTAAAATCTAAGTATCTCGGGAAGTAGCGCAGCCCGGTAGCGCACATGGCTGGGGGTCATGGGGTCGCAGGTTCGAATCCTGTTTTCCCGACTTTTCTGCAAACAGGCTTAAATTCCCCCGGAATTCCTCGAAATTCCGGGGAATTCGTTTTTGGTAAAGTGCCTCTGATATGATTAAAGCAGGACGTTCTCCAATTGATACAACTTTGTTATGACCTCATGTGTTTGACATTATGCTACCAAAACTTCCTCAGTTTTTTAATAATTTTATAGTTGCACCCTCTAATTTTTTAGTTATGGCTAAAAGTAAGTTAATAGAAATGAACAACATTGGTATCGTTATAGAATCTCTTGATAATGCAATTTCTTTTTTCACGGAAATTGGACTAAAACTGGAGGGGCGAATGATGGTAGAAGATGAATGGGCGGGACGTATAACAGGACTTGGAAATCAGTCAGTAGAAGTCGCTATGATGGTCACTCCCGACGGGTACAGCAGACTTGAACTTTCTCGATTTATTGCCCCTAAAACAATAGCGGATAACCGTACCGCACCGGTTAACTCACTTGGTTATCTTCGCGTTATGTTCAGAGTAGACAATCTTGATGAATTACTACCCAGACTTGCGAAGCATGATGCTAAAGTAGTTGGTGAGGTAGTTAATTATGAGAATACTTATAAACTATGTTACATCCGTGGAACAGAAGGTATTCTTATTGGCTTAGCAGAACAATTAACCGGTAAAACGGCAACAGATATCTTAGAGCAGGCATAATTAAAGAACAAATTCTGCGATGAGTTTCAAATCATCCAGGTAAAAGTTCGAACATTGTCCAATTGCCCCGACGAAAAAAGCTCAGCAATGATGCTGGGCTTTTTATTTGTCAATTCGCAAGCGGGACGCTTGCAAAAGTTAGGGCGAAACAGATGCTTCGACCAGTTGGTGAATCCGTCGTCTATAGCTGGCAGGCGTTTCTCCAACTTTTGATTTGAATAACCTGTTGAATGCCGCCTCTGATTGATAACCGACTCGTTCAGCTATTTCGCTAATATTGTCTTTGCTTTCAAGTAAAAATTCTCTCGCTCTTAAAATGCGCCAGTTAGTAAGATACGCTAGTGGTGTTTCGCCGATCAGGCTTTTAAATTCTTTGCAGTATAATGAGCGGGACATGCCTGCCACTGCAGCGAGTTGGTTCAAATCCCATTCTTTTTCGGGGGCTGCGTGCATTGCATTCAGGGAAGTGCTGATCCTGGGATCTTTGAAAGCGCGAAGAAAACCCTGCTCTATTTCTGCTTCCTCTATGTAGGCACGTATAATGAGAATAAATACCACTTCCGCCAATCGTGCCAAGATCTGTTGACCACCTGCTTTGGCCTCACTTAGTTCCTCATTCATGAAGGACGCTGCCTGCTCCAGCCACAACCGGATCTCTTTCTGATGACTATTTATTCTTATGACTTTGGGTAAGGAATGTACAAATGGATGTAACACAGATGAAGAAAACTCGAAATGGCCACCAATTAAAATTGTCTCTTCTTCGCTACCTTGAAATAAGGGCTTCCCTAAATGCAGGGACTGAACGTAGTCAACCGCAGGAACGCAGGCGCTGTTTGGGCTGCTCATCACCCTATGTGCAGCGCCATGAGGCACAAAAATAAAATCCCCTTCATTCATCTTTATTGTATCCTCCCCGGGTACACTGATATAACAAGTGCCCTTTAAAAGACGCCAGAACTGCGAGAATTCATCTCCTGTGCGACCGCTACACCCCACAAAGGTGTAGAGAAGCGTGTTTTCTGGTAAACAACAGCCTTTAGCTTCAAACTATCTAAAACATCACTTAGTGCATCCATGTATAAAATAAATACGATTGAGCAAATTTAATGGACTTATTGCTACTGCTCATACAAGGGAGGAATATAATTTTGTCAATAGAAATAAATCATTAAAACATAGAATTATGACAACACAACAAGTTGCAGACAAGTATTACGAATTGGCACAGCAAGAAAAATGGATGGAAATACAAGACGAACTATATGGACAGGACATTGTGAACAAGGAACCGGAGCACGCATTAGCAATGGGTATCCCGACGATCACAAAAGGGCTGGACGCTGTAAGAGCAAAAGGTGAGGCAAGAAGGGCAATGATGGAAGCGCTTCACAGCCAGGATTGCAGCACACCAGTAGTGGGCGGAAAATACTTTAGCATATCAATGGGACGGGACGTAACCTTCAAAGGTAAGCCACGTATGAAACTGGAAGAAATAGCAGTATTTGAAGTGAGTGATGGTAAGATTGTTACGGAGCAGTTCTTCTATTAGGGAATAAAAGGGATTGTCCAAATATTTAAAAGGTGTTAAGTCATTGAACTTGAAGCACTTTTAGTTTGAACAAATTTTAGTCTTTTACAAACGGTGGATTATATTTCATAGTGTCTATTCTGTTTCTTTATTTTGTAAACATCAGACACAAAATTTAGTCGTATCTTACTTTAGTGATCTTTCATGAATTTCCTGATATTACCTGGTTGAAGAGCCAGATAGCTGATAGATTTAGTAATCGGTTGGGGTGGCGCAACCTTCCTCTGGATACAGAAGGTTTTCCCAGTGTTATCATTCATACAAAAGTCAAAGAATGCTTCCGCCCAAATATCAAAGGCCCAATTTCTTTTTTTCTAAATATACAGGGGAATAGCCTCTGCAGTATAGACCGTCAGACTACTCATATCGACGAAGACAATTATTTTGTCACCAACCGCTCCCAGTTGTATACACTACAGGTTGAAGAAAACTTTGGTAGCACTGAAACTTTTAACATCCATTTCGGGGAATTCTTCTGCGAATCTGTTCTTAATTCACTGGTAACTCCAACAGATAGGATATTGGATGATGGTACTGAAAAGCAATTATCACCTTTCTCGTTCTTTAACCAGTTGCACCGCCGGGATGCAACCTTCAACAGCATGATCCGTGCGATCCAGACATCGCATAAGGGAACAAACCTCAGCAAGCTGCGTTTTGAAGAACTTCTAACTTCTCTGTTGTCCTATCATTTACAGCAGCATCGCAATATTGTTGAAGTTGTAAACAATCTGCCTCCAGTACGGAAGACCATACGCGTTGAACTCTACAAACGTCTTTCTCGGGCTATGGACGTCATCCTTTCCAGCTTTTGCGGAGAAATAAGCCTGGAACTGCTTGCGCTAGAAGCCTGTCTTTCAAAATATCATTTTTTGCGATTGTTTCGTGCAGCCTATGGTCTGTCGCCTTATCAATATATTCAACATCTCCGACTTGAAAAGGCAAGAATTTTGCTCACCGATTCCCTTATACCCATAACCGATCTTGCCGGGCAGTTAGGTTTTGACAATAGCCAGTCTTTCAGCCGTCTTTTTTTTCAAAGGATGGGTGTATACCCAACCCAATACAGACTACAATCAAAATAGCAATTTTGGTTATCCCTTAGACAACCAGACTTCAGAACTTTGTATCTCAATACAATCTAACTATGTCTAAATCTTTATTTCGCAGGACTGCGGTTCTACTCATTACCTGGTTATTATTGCTTGGCATATTGTCGATGCGTGGTTTCTTTACCAACTTCTCACAATTACCACCCAGGTTGAGTTTTGCACTTTTGGTACCTTTACCTCTGGTTCTGATATTCGCATTCTCCAAGTCTGGCAAACAGTTGTTGCAACAAATTCAACCGCAATGGCTGATCTATCTCCAGTCATTTCGTATACTTGTTGAGGTGGCTATATGGCTCCTTGTGCGCAATGGGTCTCTACCCATACAAATGAGTTTTGAAGGACGTAATTTTGACATACTCACCGGCTTGTTAGCCTTCCCTGTCGGCTATTATTGTTTTGTAAAAAAGAGCTGGCCTTCAGTTATAGCGCTGTTATATAATATTGCAGGTCTTATTTTACTATTGAATGTTGTCACAATTTCTACCTTATCTATGCCAACCGCACTGCGTGTTTTTCACAACCAACCCGACAGTTCTTTGCTTACAACGTTTCCATTTATTTATTTGCCCGGTTTACTTGTTCCCTTTGCTTATACACTTCATATTCTTTCCCTACGGCAATTAAAACTGTATCGTCATTCCACATATCATAGTGACATTACTATACAATCAATCAATAATAACAAACCCGTTTCTGATATTATTTCAGCGAAAGAATGGTTTAGTTCAGGTGTACGGTTGCCCTATGATATTGTATCAAAAAGAATAATTGATACAGACAAATCATTACCAGTAGATAGTTTGTTTGTTTTCAATAAATATGTTACTTATTCAAGTCAAAACCCTAATAATGTACTTTCTTTTTTGCCAGGCTTCCCATCCGGTTCTTATGATTGGTCTAAAATTGATGCTATATTAGAAAAGCAATACCCACTTAATAGGCTATATGTCGACTATATTGGGCAAGGTGATTCAGATAAACCTGAAAAATATCCTTACTCCACATTTGAAAGGGCAGACCTTGTAGAAGCAATATGGCAACATCACCATATTGATTCCACATTTGTAGTAACATTTGACTATTCGTCTTTGGTGATAATGGAACTGTTGCAAAGACAGCAAGAAAAAATAGAGAAGGGCATAAAGCCATCAACCGTTATTACGAAAGTATTATTTATCAATGGAGGGTATTTTACAGATGGACATTCTCATCCCATATTTACTACTCCTTTGCTTAAAACCGGGTTTGGGAAAAAAGCCACAATGAAAGCTCAAGGGTCAAGCTCCACATTAAATGGAATGATAAAAGGTATGTGGTCTAAAAAATATTTGGTGACAGAAGCTGAATTGGCTGAAGTTGGGGATGCTATTAGAAGAAGAAACGGGGCCCTGTTTCTTCACTATGCTGCTGGCTTTGTAGATGAACATAAGGCAAGTGGAGAACGGTTGAATTTGCTTCATATTGTTGAAAAAATGCAAAATGATGTTTCTTTTTATATTGTAGGGAGTAACAAAGACCAGTTTGAACCCAAACAGGTAATATTGGCAAAAGAAAGAATAAGTAAATATGGTGTGGACATACAGGTAATACCAGGTGGGCATATGATAACAATGGAGCAACCACAGCTATTAACAGATAAGATATTAGCAATAGCAAAAATAATTTCTGATCTCCGATAAAATATTTGTCAGGTTCGTACATTTCATACGACTAATACCATTTAAATAATGGCTAATAACATATCAGGCTATAATATCATTGAATTTTAGAATAGCCAAAAAAGTGTTAGTATATTTATTAGCAATCATTTTATGACGGATACTACCCGTATTATTAATAAATGGGTAAATGATCTTACCGAACCACTTTTTATCTGGGCAAAATTCAAATTGTCTGATGAGGAGTTGGCTAAAGATATGGTGCAGGATACTTTCCTGGCTGCTTATCAGAATATCAGCAGTTTTGAAAACAAAAGCGAACCTAAAACATGGCTTTTCTCTATTTTAAATCATAAAATAATTGATCACTATCGTAAAAAATTGAGGAACCCTGTATCGATGAGAAATGAGGATCATTTTTTTGATAATGACGGGATGTGGAAAGACGAAACAAGACCCACCCATTGGGAAGATGATAAGAGTTTATTGGATGATGTTTCTTTTGTTTCTGTATTAGAGCGCTGTAAGGATAAGCTACCTGAGCAATGGCTATCTGCCTTACAATTGAAATACCTTCTTCAAAAAGATGGAAATGATATTTGTAAGGAATTAGAGCTTTCGCCGACCAATTATTGGCAAATAATAAGAAGAGCTAAGCTACAACTAAGAGAATGCCTTGACATAAACTGGTTCAAACAATAACGATCATGAAAAACATAATGAATAAGATGATGCTATCGTGTGATAAAGCCACCATTTTGATGGAAAAAAGGCTGGATACTGAACTGAGCTTAATGGAGAAGCTTAACCTGTCTTTTCATACAAGCATGTGCAGTGGTTGCCGTAACTATAAAAAACAATCAAGAATAATTCATGACCTGTTGAGATCTGGTTCCGGGAAAGCTATGGATAATATACAGGAGCATATCATTGCACGTTTGAAATTGGATATAATAAACAAGTTGGCTGGTACAGCTGAATAAACAAAATAAGTTTACAAAAAAAGGGTAGAAAATTTTCTACCCTTTTTTTGTAAGGATTCATGAAACTATACGACTTATCATAAAATCATTCTTAATTAAAATGAATTTATGAAAAAGCAATTGATCATTTTACCGTTATTGTCTGTATTTTCCGCACTTACATTTTTTCAAGCCTGTACCAAAACCAGTTCGCAACCACAGGAGTATATAGCAGACAACACTTCTTTTAAAAGCTTTTCAAGCTGGCCTTTACAATCTACAAAGCATGGACCAGACCCACTGCTTATGGCTATGGCTCATGCCAATAATGACTCTACAGTAGTACGTGATGAATATTTTAAAAACGGGCAGAATGCTGTAAATGGCAAATATCCGGTAGGAACTATTGTTGTGAAACACTCTTATAACCCAAAAGGAACAGTTAATGAGTTTACCGGTATGGTAAAGAGAGGCAACAACTTTGATGCTGCTCATAATGATTGGGAATATTTTGTACTCAAGCCCGATGGGACTATCATGACAGACACTTCGGGTATGGTCATGAGGGGTGCCTATCTTATGGGTGGCATGTGTGTAAGTTGCCATGGCGGTGCATCAGGTAAGGACTATATCTTTTCAAAATAAGAATCACACAAAACATATATTAATCACAAAAAAACAAAACAAATGAAAAACTTAAAAAGAGTACTTGCTGCTTTAGTAATTGCGGTTTCAGTAGCAAACATTTCTTATGCGCAAACTAATACTGTCAGCAAAATGGAACAGAAAGAACATGTTTGTACTGCCGCGTGTAAAGATGGTAAACATATGTATGCACACGGAGAAAAAGGCCATGTATGTACTAAAGCATGTAAAAAAATGATGAAAAAGAATAAGAATATGGAGGGAGCAAAAATGTAAGTCACACTTTTGTATTTGAGTAAGCCTTCAAGCAATTGAAGGCTTTTCTATTTGGCATTTATTGATATATATCATTTCTTTTTTTGACCCAAATCATTTGTTAAGACCTATAAGCAATATAGCTTTGTGTAAAATGAGGACTATGGAAGATCAAAAGTTTTGTCAAAGTTGTAGTATGCCTCTTGATAATGATGCAATAAAAGGAACAGAAAAAGACGGGGCTATAAGTGAGTTGTATTGCAGATACTGTTATCAGAATGGTCATTTCACTACACCAGATATAACATTAGACGAAATGAAAAAAATGGTGATCATGCAAATGCAAAAAGGTCATATTCCTCAAAACATTATTGATATGGCAGTTGCGAGTCTGCCACGTCTGAAAAGATGGGAAACGAAAATCTAAAGTTTGTGTGAGGATGAAAAAGATCGTGTGTGTTTGAATATTTTGTCTTCCCGTTTTAAAACTAACCCCCATTAATGGGGGTTATTTTGTTTTTGAATACTATGCTACCCGATCGTATCTCAAAACCGTGATACCACAACTATAATGGGTTGAGCTAACTGATGATAGATTTAAGGGGCTATTTATTTTATCGAAAATGGATAGACCGGAACCCAAAACAACCGGGTTAATGATCAAATGATACTCATCGATCAGATCGGCCTTTATGAGCGAAGATGCAAAATCCGCACCACCATAGGCAATCAGGCTTTTGCCTTTTTCAGTTTTTAATTTATTCACCTCTTCTTTAATGTCCCCTTTTGCAAGAACTGTGTTTTCCCAAACGGATTTTTTCAGTGTTTTAGTAAATACTACCTTACGCATATCCGCAGCTTTTTTTGCGAAGTCAGCCTGAGGACTATTTTTCTTCTCGGCCACTGCAGTCCAATGATGGATAAAACCTTCTTCAGCCATTTTCCTACTTAGTAACACACAATCTGCAGATGCTGTCAGGTCAGTATGGTATTTTCTCAGCTCTTCATCCCAAGGCCATTCATCACCCCAGTTCCATAACATCCAGTCTGTTCTACCGTTTTTATCGGCTATGTAGCCATCTATAGACATTTGTACTTCTAATACTAATTTTCTCATGTAAATGTGCTTTTGGTTTATGTTTGAAGCAAACCTAGCTACATTTATCATCTTGAAGGATGTGTAAAAACGACATTATTAGGGGCTGATCACGACATGCAAAATGTCTGTTGCTATCCGATTAGGGTATCCTTAATAATGCACAGATGTGAAGAATTGGACGAAAAAAAACATTCACAAACCCTATCAACATTCCTGATCAGCTAAATATCATTTACAGCTTATCATTCTGATTTCGGGGCATTAATCATTACGAACAAGTAAGGCCCCGGTTTTAGATAAAAAAAGAATATGCCAGGGTTTGGGTTTAAGTCTTGATATTTTTTGCTCTGTTGAATAAAAATAATCGTCTTGGGGAATAAGCTCTTCTCTGTCTGCAGGTTCCAACCAACTGAGCTTTAATGTTTGTCTATAAAAATTAACGGTAGGTTCATACAGCCAGGTAATACCTAGTTTAATTTTTTTATTCCCTTCAATGTTTTCATGTTGCTTTTCAAGAGTGACCATCATCTGTTTGGTATCCTTGTCATACTCCCAATCGAGGTACGATGAGAAATTGGCATTGTAAAAAAAATTACATGCGAATAGTATTGCTAATATGGTTGGTAAACCAATCGCTATATACCACAACTTCGTTTCAAACAAAATTTTAAAACAAAAAATCAAGTTCAAAATGAAGAGAGGGAATAGGAACAACGCAAACCTGCCAATGAAATAATCGTTACCTAAGATATAGTGTTGTGTTACAACAAGAACGATAATACCCATCAAAGTAAGATTGACAAATATAAGAGACCTTATTTTAGTCCATGCAGTTTCTCCAAAACGCACCAGATAATATACCCACCCTATTAACGTTAGCACAACTGTGAATGCAACCAGCCAACTCAGGAGTAATACAAGGTTTGCAGGGACATGCAAATTGTAAAATGAAGAGGTGACAACTGAAGCAATAGTATTGGGCACAATACCAGACTTGCCTCCAAAATCAAGCATATGCTGCTTGGATATCTTCCTTATTGGCTCCCAAATAATGAGGGCTGTGAGAAACATGAAAAATGTATTAACAGCATTGCTTTTTAGCCAATAGGACCATTTTTTACCAGTTGTAACAGTTTCATATTTTACATTCAATAAGAGTATCAAATTAACTATACCAAAGGCGGACAAATAAAAATTGATAAGCGCAAAATTGCTGTAACATGCCAACGATGCAAGAATATTAAATGCTGTAAGATATTTGAATGCCCTTGTTTGTAGCCACTTCATGATAAAATAGATACTGCCAGTCATAAAACAGATGGAAAGGCCATACCCTCTTGCAAGCCCGAAGAAATCGACCAGATAAGGATTGGCGACAAGGAGTATAAAGCAAGTGGACTTTATTTTTGCAGGAAGGTCCTTTAATATCCAAAAACAAAAAAAGAGATAACCTAATAAAGCTATTATGCTATGTAAACGTAACACCAGTTCACTACTTCCAAAAACCAATTCAACACTCTTCATCATAAGGGTATTGAGAATGTGGTTATTGGTAAAGGGTTCTGCATATGAAACTATATCCATCCAGCCTTGGTGAACATAATGGTTATAGCTATAACTCTCATCATGGGTAAATGATGTGATACTGCTTTTAATACACACGAACAACAGCAGCAAAATGCTTAATAAGATTATAAGTAAAGTATCATAACGATATTTTTTTTGCATGATCCGTTTATCAAAGGAGTAAAATAGAGTGTAATGATAAGATACAAAAATCAAGTTAACAAAACCGGGTCATGCTATTTTAGAAAGCCTGACCCGGTTAAAAAGTATTTCAATTTAACCCACCTGGTGTAGTTGTATCAGGTTGCCACAAGTATCTTCAAATATGGCTTGCGTTCCATATTGTGTTTTTGTTGGTGCGGTTCTGAAAACGACACCCTTACTTACCAGCTTTTCATATTCCGCTTGTATATCTTTTGATCCCATAACTATAGCAGGAATACCCTGTGCATACAAAGCTTCCTGGTAGGTCTTACCTACGGGATTATCGTTAGGCCCTAACAACAGGCTTGTATAGCCGTCGGTCTCACCAGAAAATACAACAGCAAGGCGAGCCTCGGGTATATACACCCGTTTTTCAAAACCCAATACTTCAGTATAAAACTTAAAGGCCTCATCAGGGTTGTTTACAAAAATGCCGATCATTCCAATGTACATATGTGTATGTTTTTACGGTTGTTCAAAAAAATTCTACAAATTCTCTTAGTGATCTGCCAATAAGATCTGTCCAGCCCATAACAAAATTGTTTTTTGCAAAAGCAGGGTTGCTTGCCGGGAATGATTCCAGTCCAGCATGTGTCAATTTTAGTTTTGTCATATCCCCTTCCGGAAATAATTCAAAGCTAACGGTTGAAATACCCTCGTACCCATCATATCGCCAGGTATAGCTCAACTTTCTATTTATCACTACCTCGGTTATTTTACAAAGATGGGTATAGCATTTCCCATTAGGGTCACCACCTTCAAAACTGAATTCAAACCCAACTTCCGGCTTAAATGCAGCAATGTCAAAATACCATTGTTTCATTTGGTCTCGGTCTGTAATGGCTTTCCATACCCTTTCAATTGGGGCATTGTATGTTCTCTCAATTACAAAAGG
>Ga0207082_1094_pt1 | contig 18494 bp, 18 predicted proteins | sample Alteio_BWMinHeat_56_FD_153588 | JGI IMG/M metagenome (GOLD analysis project Ga0207082, IMG submission 153588) | Enriched cells from forest soil in Barre Woods Harvard Forest LTER site, Petersham, Massachusetts, United States -... | ecosystem: Environmental > Terrestrial > Soil > Temperate forest >...
GCTTTATAGCTCGATGTTCCAGTTTTTCTCTGGAGTCCCTATAGAGCCAGAAATGATATGATTTTTTGAGGAATTGGGTATGTTTTCAAATCCAATGACGCGTGATAAGTTCATATCGTGGGTAGAGCAACGTGTGCCATCGGATGGAAATCAAGAATTTCTTTCTAAATTAAAGCGTAAACTCAATAAGCTTAATGAACATGACTTTCGTCGTTTTATTCAACCTATTATGCATGGAAGCTTATCAGACCCGCTGCAAACATATTATCATGATTCTAATCAAACAAAGTGGAATGTTTATTCATCCATGATTATTCATGATCTTAAGAATGCTTTCGCTGCGAATGAATTGGATTTAACTGAAACGATAATGTTATTAGGAAACGAACGTCACCACATCGCTCAAGATTTAGGCCATGTATATAAACATCGAGAAGCAAATCAATTTGGGCTATTGCGTGGCGTAGACACAGATGAAACAAGCGTGTGTGCCGAATTTGTTAATGAATCCAATGATTGGCCTCAATATTACCTTCCTCTCGAAAAAAGAATAAAGGAATTGTTTGCTAATAATGAGTTAATAGAATACTCCATCGAGACACTATCTAACGATCCCAATGCTTCCTTTTATATGAAGATGTTGAACCTTCAAAAAACGGATAAACAAAGTCACCTATTGATAATAGGAAGCAAGCCTCTTCCTCTACATTCTAATGAAATGTGTATATTGGCTATATTCAATAATAAAATACGTAGAGGCAGTCAAATTATAATTACGTATCCCTCTCTTCTCACACTTGGTATTAAACAACGTCTAGCTGATTTGCAACCTCTTTATGCAGAATTGCAAAAAATGAATCTACAAAATGACGATGATATGTATTTATATCTCAAAAAAATCGGTGAACTTTCTTATTCTTTATATCGAATGATGGCCACTAGACGTGGAGGTGCTAGCATTACAGATTGGTTAATAAGAGGGCTTGCAGAACATAAGGGCATAGAACTAGGTGAGCGCAATAAAACGAATCCATTATCACAGGATTTTGAAGCATTTGTCACCACAAACAAGCTTGAATATGGAGAGTGGTTTGCAACAAATGCATTTGTAAATGTTACATTACAGAAAAACTCGCAATCACCTCGTAACACTGATACGGTAGCAGTTCTATCAGAGATAGGTTTTTTTGAAAAACCGATGTCTTCTTATTTTATTGTTGCTATGCCATCAGACGTTAGAGACGAACTACAATACGATCCCGATGATCTTAAGCGCTTAATTGAAGCAGATATACCTTTTATCGATATGATTACTATGCAATCCAATCTCAGGACAGAATTATTAGACCATTCCGGAGAAGTTAAACACTTGATAAAGAAAGCCCATATACCGTGGTTAACCATTATTGCGATGCAACCCGAGATCAGGTCAGAACTACTAACAAATGCTAGTGATGTGGTGCGATTAATCAATGAAGCACGCATACCTTTAGAAGATATTCTTGTTATACAACCCGATCTCAGAACTAAACTACTGAAAAAATCTCGTCATGTTGTAGAAGCAGTAAAAGAAGTCTCCTTCGATAAATTAAAAACGCTTTCTACTCAACAATGGAATATTATTCTGACTAATCCCAAATCAAAGGAAGCAAGTGAGGTACTGTTATCAGTAAAAGAGCCAGTAATATCAAATTATCGCCCTGGCTCATTTTAAAGATAGTTCTCATGAATCTCGCTTTTTAGGAGCTGTGTAAAAATAACTTATCGAGTCTTGTAATGATCCGCAATCACTTGCGCAACACATGCAGTTAATTTTTTCCCTGTTGGAATATGCAGAAACTCATTGGGTCCATGAGCGTTTGATTCTGGGCCTAATAATCCGGTAATTAAAAATTGAGCGTGGGGGAACTTCTTTCCAAGCATACCCATGAAAGGAATAGAACCTCCTTCACCCATGTAAATAGCTTCTTTGCCAAAATAATCTTGGGAGGCGTGCTTAAGAGACTTATCTAGCCACGGTTCTCCTTTAGGAGCATCCCAACCTGACCCTACTTCATCAATGTTGTAATGGATTGTTGCATGGTTAGGTGGATTTTTTTCTAGTGTAGTTTTTAAAGCAAGCGCGGCCTTATCTGCATCACAAGTAGGTGGTAACCGCATAGATAGTTTTACTGAGAGTGAAGGTAGAGTTACGTTGCCTGCATTCTCGATTATCGGCATACCATCACAACCAATCACAGAAAGAGCAGGCTTCCAGGTTCGTCTTAGAATAAGTTCTGAAATGGATGTAGATTCTGGTTGTATGCCTGGTAGGAAAGGTAAGTCCTCAAATACAGATTCACCAAGAACTCTGGCTGCTTGCTCGGCTTGTTGTATACGTTGAGTAGGGATTTCAACATGTAAATCGTTTAATAGGATGTCGCCGCTACTTTCATCTTCGATGCGGTTAAGTAATTGCCGTAAAATTCGAAAACAGGATGGGACGATGCCGCTTCCTGAGCCAGAGTGTACACCTTGTTTTAAGACATTGATTTTCAATGTGCCCCCTACAAGTCCACGTAGCGAGGTCGTTACCCATAATTGATCATAATTACCACAACCTGAGTCAAGGCAAATCACCAGGCTGGGTTTGCCAATGCGGTCTTTAAGAGCATCAACATAATAGGGAAGGTCGTAACTGCCGCTTTCCTCACAAGCTTCGATTAAGATAATGCAGCGAGCATGCGGGATTTGCTGCTCGTGTAAGGATTTTATTGCAGTGAGTGAGGCGAAAGCTGAATAGCCATCATCAGCTGATCCACGGCCATACAAACGGTCGCCGCGCAATACCGGTTTCCATGGATGTAAATCGGAATCCCAACCAGACATTTCTGGTTGTTTATCAAGATGACCGTAGAGCAAAACGGTATCGTTATTACGGCCAGGAATATCAATTAAAATAACAGGTGTTCTACCGTCCAACCTCACGACTTCTAGTTTCATATTCTCAATCGCGTGGTTCTGGCACCAATTGGATATTAGGGTCACTGCTTGATCCATGTGGCCATGAATGCGCCAATCCTTATCAAACTGAGGAGATTTGTTTGGTATTTTTATATATTCCATTAAGGCTGGAATGATACTAGTGTTCCAAAGTTGATCAATATAATGGGTATCTTGTTGTTTCATTGTGGATGTCTCTACAATTTCTGAATGAGTCATTCTACTGTAGATATAAATCGATTGTTAGCCTATGCATGGCAATGCTTTAATAGAAGACGCTATAATAATATGTAAATGGAATTCAGATTGATGCATACAGATAAATTATATCTCATTAGTTTTGCCTCAGGTGTTGCGGGGGTGGATTCACATACTGGAGACGGCCCGCTCAGTATTCAACATTCTCCGTTTTTGCTTGAAGCTGAGAAGCGAGGTGTTTCTTTTAATTGGGATACCATCATTAAGCCTACTACGTCTCTGTCTGAACATATTGACGAATCCATTAAGAAATCATGTGAAATGTTAGCAAAGAGAGTTTCTGAATTAACACATCAGCGGCAAGCTTATACGGTAGTTGGCGGAGATCATACTTGTGCTATAGGGACATGGAGCGGTGTTTACGATGCTCTTCATGCTAGAGGAGAAATTGGATTAATTTGGATTGATGCACATATGGATAGCCATACTCCTGAAACATCAGAGACTGGACACATTCATGGAATGCCATTAGCATGTTTGCTGGGACATGGATATTCCTCATTAACCAGCATCTTACATCATGCACCTAAGTTAAAACCTCAGCATGTTTATTTAATTGGTGTACGTAGTTTCGAACGTGGTGAAGCAGAGTTATTAAAGCAGCTTAATGTCCGAGTTTGTTTTATGGATGAAGTGAAAGAACGTGGATTTGCCACCGTATTTAAAGAGGCGGTTGAGCATGTTAGTGCTGGGACGATTGGTTATGGCCTAACGATAGATATCGATAGCATTGATCCACTCGAGGCTCCAGGGGTCGATGTGCCGGAACCTGATGGAATTCATGCAAAAGATTTGTCACGCGGATTGTTAGAAATTGCTTCTGACCAGAGGTTAATTGCGACGGAAATTGCCGAGTTCGATCCTTCTAAGGATATAGAGCACATGACTGAAAAAATGATTGTCTCTTTTTTGGAGATTATTGCTCGAGGTCAACGACTAAAAATCCGTGAATAGTTGTAACTCTGATAAGTGAGAATAGGAGCATGATTACCCTAGAAGTTCAAATAGCGACGCAAAAAATGATTGTTCTTGATCAAGAACAATGTGTTAGGGAATATCTTATCTCCACGGGGAAAAATGGTGTAGGTGAAAAATTTGGTAGCGAGCAAACTCCGCGTGGTTTACACGTGATACGGGCTAAAATTGGTATGAATTACCCTGTAAATGCTGTTTTTGTTGGGCGTAGGCATACGGGTGAGCTATATACGCCTGAGTTGAGGATACAGTTTCCCAAACGAGATTGGATTTTAACGCGTATCTTTTGGTTGAGCGGGTTAGAGGTAGCTAAAAATCGCTTGCGTGATGTTGATACAATGAGACGGTATATTTACATACACGGAGCACCAGATGATGTTGCGATGGGTATGCCAGGTTCTAGAGGTTGTATCCGCATGCGTAATAATGACATTATAGAATTATTTAAATATGTACCAGTAGGTACGCGTATTAAAATTATAGAATAATAGTTACTATATTTAGCAATCAATTGTTATTCGGTCGTTAAATATACAAAAAAAATCAATTTTAAATGTGCTATGCTTTAAATAGGGTTTCAAAAAAGCGATATACAATAACGAATGAGGTGGCCATGACAGATAAAATTCACGATCTGTTGGATTTCTGGTTTGGTCATCTTGGATCTGCTGATCTGCCTACCAGTGATCGTACTAATTTATGGTTTGGTGAAAATGAAGTGGTGAAGCAAAAACTACTTCACCACTTCAGTGTCGAATATCAAGCTGCTGCTTCAGGCTCATTGAGTGATTGGGCAAAAACACCGCGAGGACGTCTTGCATTGATTATTCTCTTAGACCAATTTCCGCGCTATATATACCGTCACTCGCCGCAAGCTTTTGCTTATGATGATGCAGCACAGAAATTATGTATTGATGGATTGCAAGAGAAAACAGACCAATCCCTTACGCTAATAGAGCGTGTGTTTTTTTATATGCCCTTGGTACATGCAGAAGACGCAAGCAGTCAGGAAAAGTCAATTCGTTTGTACCAAGATCTTGTTTCACTTTCTATGAGTGAAACTACTCAAATTTATCAATTATTTCTTGCATATGCTTATGCACATTTCCGTGTTATCAAAGAATTTGGGCGTTTCCCGCAACGTAATAAAGCTTTGGGTCGCACATCGACAGATGCAGAACTAGCATTTCTTAAGAATACATAATATTATTTCCCAACTGTTTTGCTTATACAGGTCAAAAAATCCAAAATTAAAAACTTAAATGATATAGATTCGCAAGAATGTGACATCTAAATTACATTCAGGTTGTTTGAAAGGTATATTGGGTGCACATTCTTAGGTAGCGGGGTCGTAGCTCAGCTGGGAGAGCGTCGCGTTCGCAATGCGAAGGTCGGGAGTTCGATCCTCCTCGACTCCACCAATAAAACTTGAACTTCGAGCTAGTTTCTCCAGATTAGTGATGTTTTTTATAACCTTTCTGCAAGGCAGCAGAAAGGTTACGCACTATTTGTTAATAACACTCTCAATTCGTTTTATTTCAGATAGGGTGCTCTCAAAATTAGGTGATTCCCCAAAAAACATGTCAGTCATATTCTGACTATCATGTTTTAATGACTCAATAAAAACTTCATTTGGATAAAGGTGTAAGCTGCTAATTTTTGCTTCATCGTAGTTTGCCCATTTGGATGGAAAATAAATTACTTTGTTCTTAACTACATCGTTTATTAACGCCGTATCATTTAGAGCGTCTTGTGTAAGGTTTTTCTTGTCTAACATGACAATGTCATAATAATGGCGGAACATTCGCCCAGGAAGAGGCTTTTGGGGGTCACGGTGATACTCGGCATGAAGTAATGTTATTTTTTCCCAAAATGTTCTCTTGGCAGTTAAAGAGATTACATGTATCACGGGTGGTAATTCGAATAATTCGGGCAAAAGCTGTTGTGCGTAGGTTGATATTGTTTTGGACTCGCAAGGACTATTATCTCCGCGTGCGCCAAATTCTAATTTGATTGAGATATCTATGTACCCATCTGATGCTTTTTCTAAGCAGCTTGGATAGTGGAAAATTAGGCTTTGTTCATCTTTGTCGTCGGTTTTTAATTGCCATTCTTTATCGTTAAAATGGGGGGAGATATTTTTCCTAAACTCTTCTATGAGTATCGGTTTAATGTCATTAGCTATTTTAATTTTAACGGAATCACTAAGTTGTTCTAAGCGTCTACTGCGTTGACTTGAGGTTACTGCTGAGATTGGATCATTGTCCCCAGTGATGCCGATGTATGATTTTGCCAAAGTTAAATCAATATCCTCCGAAAAGCGATTAATAATGTTATAGCATTTCGAAAGAGAGGTACCGCCTTTAAAGGTAATATGTGGTGAGAGGGAGGGAATTGAAAAAATTTGATCAAGTGTCCAGCATACCCAAAAATCTTTCTCAATAATGATGGGGTTATGAATGTTGGGTGAGCGATGAGTTGCTTCCAGAAACAGTTGCGCCCTTTCATTTCTTGATATAGAAAGCAGTTCTTTCATTTTATTTTCCTATTATTTTTAGGATAAATGGAACTATCCAGGCAGGCAGTTTTGCCAGATTTTTTTTAAGTTGGGACTGATCTTTTGAGGATAAGATTTTTTTGCATTTTTTTATCATGTCATCAGTAATGCTATCTTTCCCTAGGTGATGTAAGGCATTAATAACTCTTACGACATTTACACTCAATGGCGCGCTGGAGATCAATTTTGAGTGATTGAGAGTTATCGGATAGTTACCTATTTTTTTTCGCGTTGAGCTCCCTGATGTTATATAAGTTGGCTTTGACGGTACTTGAGTGTCTAGTCCTAGTAAATTGGCTAGCCTCGCGCCGCTTGGTTGAATGTTGTCACCAGTTTTTAAGGCAATTGCTTTGGCTATCGCATCAGGGTTTGCTGCAAGGGCGCCTAGTTTAGGGTGTTGTACCGGAAAATCATATATGCCGTGGCCTAATTTGCGAATAATACCTTTTTTTAAAAGTCGGTGGAGTGTTACGGCAATCGTCAGGCGAGGGGCAAGATCAATGAAATTTTTGGGCGTGAAAACCCACCCGCGCTGTTTGCCGCGAATCCGTCGTAAAATACTATCACTTGCCGATTTCATAAGCTTTTCATGTAACATAAAAGCCATAAAAAGATTACATGTAAAATTAAATAAAATTATTTAATTTATTGTATTATATGATATAAATTATATATTAAATAAATTAGTGCCTACTAGTATTATAACAGGTAAATTAGCACATTCAATGGCTATTTATTTCTTATTTTCATGATTCATTAGGTTGTTCCAGCCTGGATCATATGACTAAAAATAAATCAATTTCGCCAGAATCGTATCGAGTATTGTGCTTTATTCCGCATCACCCTATAGTAACGCCACCAATTACCAAACAGAAGAGATGTAAATTGTGAGAGATAGACAACCATCAGAATTAGAACAATTGTTATCTATTGACCCAGGAAAAGAACTCATTTTACCTACTGTAGATTTACGCGATTACAGTCGGTTAGCCCAAACATGCCGTGGTATGTTTCAATTTTTTAAGAAAGACCTCTCAATCATTTGATTAATGCAATTGGCATATTATCTTATTGAGGAACCCAATGAGAACAAAGTAAAAATAATCATCGGAGGCGATCCTAAATTATTACAGTTTGTGTTCAAAGAAGTAGTACAACGATCGCGAATAGATGATGCTCCAGATCTTTAAATGCAGCGAATTCGCTTCCTTGATCAAAGGTAATTGTCTTACACGTTTTTGTTGGTAATTTTTCAATCTCTTGGCTATCTCAGTAATTGGCAATCCCATTTCAAGAAATGTACAAAAACGACGTCGATCTGTAATCGACAAATGAGTTTTGTTTATGATCCTCAAAACACTACGATTTTTAGCTTAATGTAAATGTTCGGTTAACGGTTAGTCACGTATTTTGTTAGCCAAAATACTGTGTTTTTGAACCATGCCGAAAATTTATGGCTATAATTAAAGAGAGAATCGAAGAGCGATGCTGAATTAGCAGAAAAAAAGAGGGGAGTATGATTAACCGAGATATAACGAGTGAGGTCAACGGTGAACCAATGGGGAGTGTGTTTAATGGTGCGTTGGGGATTAGCTACATTCCTAATGGGGAAAAGGGAAAGCCTTGTATAGTGTTCCAATACGACGCAAATGGTATGCACAGAGGGGTGCAAGCCAATTTTGATGAATTAATACATCAATGTCGCGGCACAACAATTGACAAACATCATGCAGTGTCGGATGGAACTGTAATGCGGGTTTATGTTTCTGGTTATAACAGCGTAATCGAAGCAATCAAAGTGTTATTGGACTATGCAAATGAAAATAAAAAAACAACGAAATTAAATGAAAAAAAATTATCTAATGTTTTGAGTGATATTATCAGTAGAAGGGAAGAAGTTTATAAAGTGAAAGGGAAGAATATGTATCATCGCAAAGATGCAAGTCAAAATAAAGATATGGAACAGAGTACTGTTAGCCAGTCGGCACATAATGTAAAAAAACAAATAACACCTAAAAATAAAATTGTTTACAATAAACCACAACCTGGCGCTATCAGTGAAATTGAAAGCTTCAATAGTGAGCTATTTAGACTTCTGTTGGGAACTAAACGAGTTGGAAAAGTAAGATCAACTTATGATTCACAAGGAATTCGTACCGGGAGTGTTTCGCGAGAGATGGAAGGCTACTGCAGTATAAAAGATTATGTTACTACCAATAAATTGGCGTATAAACTGGCAGTGAGTCCAGATAAATTAAAAGTACAAAACGAATTAAAAAACATGTTGATTAATGGAGGCTTTGGAAAGGTAGAAGTTGCCAATCATGTGTTTGCTGATGATGATGCACATTGGGGTAACGTTGGCATTAATAAGCAAGGAGAAATCGGAAGAATTGATTTTGACCGAGCACTGTGGCCTATTACTTCAAGCTACGCTGGTATTGATCCAAATAAGGATAGAGATGTTAGAAATGAATCTGTTAGTCCTAAACATGCTTTTCCTGTAAGTATAATTGACATAGTCAAATTACCTAACACAAGTGATACAAAACCCGACAACGCCATGAAATATCATGTAGAACGTGATTTATACTTGGATAATAGTTTTTTGAGTTCTATTCAAATGGATGGCAAGTTTATTCATGATAAGTGGTATGCATACTTAAAATATATATTGATTAATGATGAGATGTACAAATCAAGATTAGATTATTGTATATCATCCGAAAAAAGAAAAAATGAAATTCTACCGTACTTGGTTGAGAGAAGAGATGCATTCAAAGAGAAACTATTAAGCATCCCAGAATTTCGAAATTATATAATTTACAATCCAGATGTTATCAAAAATATCATACACGAGTTTAATGATCTTAATGAAACATATAAAAATAAGCCACTAAAAAAATCATTATTGATTGATATTACATCTATTACTGAAGACTATATTAATCTATCACTAAAATACTTGAAGAATGACTATTATGCCTTTTTAAAAAATCAAAATTACCCTGTTTCCTATACTAATCTTTGGGATAATCAAAAATCTTTATCAGATAATATATATTTCATAATGAACGATTATATAGAACCAATAGGTGGTTGGTTTCTTTCAGGTCATTGGAGTAGAGGTAATAAGCAACAGGCTGAAAATATCATCGAATGGTTAAAGCAATATCCACATGCAAGTGATGAAGACATACAAAAATATCTTACCATAACGATTGATGAAGCTAAATTAACTGATGAAGTGAATGCGATGGGTTCATTTGTTAAACGACTGGAGTTTAGCCTAAAACAAATTATGCTACAAGCCGAGATACGTGTTGCTACCCTCCATAAGCTCAAATAATATCAATGTAAAATGAGTCTGTAAAAGAAGAATTGCTAAATTATTTGAGGAAACACTAAAAAATTTATGTCGGGCAAGCCCAACTGCCGGCATATTTGGCATTTTTTGAATATACGCATAATGTGCGTAAACGAGGGAAAGCACTTATTAGGTTACTCATGGAATTATTTTTACGTAGAAAATCCATGCCATCAACGACTTCCCTGAAACACATCTAGAGCCAAAATTTTTGGCGCCTCCTTACGTGGATCGGTTTTTTCAAAGAATCAAGCATACGACAATCGTTCATTCATTGAATGTTTAATTCGATACATCTATAGTATGTTTAAATGATTAGGGTCTGTTTACATTTGCGGTGTGGATTTATTTTTTGTTAATTTAACTCGCAAACAGGACGTTTGCGAGAGACAAATCCGATCAAGGAGAGCGTATTTGTCGGTTAAATTAACAAAAAATAAATCCACACCACAAATGTAAACAGACCCTAGTAATATCTTTATTTTGTGGTGACGGTGACTTATTAATACGATGTACAAAGTACATTAAAAATAAAATACATTTTAAGATATAACAATGTTAGACCAATGGAGAAATATATAGTGGACAATATCAAAAAAACGCTGAGACGTGAATTTTCGTATATATCAGCATATTTACTGGCAACATCATTTGGGATCACTATTTGTATGGTTGATAATCCTTCATTTGCTGCTTCATCTTCCTGTAACCAACGAATTATCAATACGAGTAAAAAATTACAGGAATGCATGACAATTGAAGGATTAGTATCTCATCTCAAAGCCTTCCAAGAACAAGCCAATGCGAATAAAGAAGTGCCGGAAACGCGTTTTATAGGCACAAGCGGTTACGATGGTTCTAGAGATTATGTCGTAAAAAAATTAACTGAAGCCGGGTATACTGTCACGCTGCAAAATGTTCCTGTTGCAATTAACTATGTCACCACTCCAAGGGTATTTGAGCAGAAATTTCCAGCACAAAAAGTATATGCAGATAATATTGACTATGCACCTTTAGTTAATTCTGGTGTCGGTGATATTACAGGTAAAGTCCAGGTTCCATCTGGCAATATTCTTGGTTGTAACACGGATGATTTTATCGGATTTAATGCAGGAAACATTGCCCTAGTTCAGCATGGTGGAATGTGTTCAGGACGAGATAAAGTTGTCAATGCTGTTGCAGCTGGAGCAAAAGCTATCATTATCTTTAACAGTATACCCGGTATATTTTTTGCTGCGTTAGCTGCTTCTTCGCCATCCAAGACTACACCTGTAGTTTTTGCATCACAGGAGGTGGGTAATGAATTAAAAACGCAGGTACAAACAGGAACACTACCCGTTGTTCATATCAAATTCGATGCGCTTAAAACATTTACCAATTCGCAGAACATCATTGCAGATTCTTCGACAGGTAATCCTGACCATGTTGTTATAGCCGGCGCACATCTCGATTCATCAGCTGGCAATGCGGGCATGAATGACAATGCTAGCGCAGCTGCTACAATTTTAGAAACAGCTTTGTTAATGAAAAACACTAAACCAGCAAACAAATTGCGCTTTGCATGGTGGACAGGTGAAGAAGAAGGCTTGATTGGTTCTACTTATTATATCAGTCACCTGGATGCCAAGGAAAAAGCTAAAATTTCTCTCTATCTTAACTATGAAATTTTAGGTGCTCCTAATGGTGGACGTATGATTATGGGCGCTGCTGATGGAGTGACCCCTCCTGGTTCAGAAAAGATCGTAAAACTGTACACAGATTATTTCAACTCTCAGAACCTTAAGTCATATGTCTTCGATCCTAAAATGGCCAATGCTGTTGCACGAAGTGACATGTTTGCCTTCATGCAAGCAGGAATACCAGTTGGCTATCTGGTATCAGGTGCAGAAGTTCCATGGAACCCGCTGCTTACGGCTATCTTTACTGATCTGCCAAAAAGAATAGAGGGATTGGCCACTCACCCTTGCTATCACAAGCTCTGCGATAAATTGACTTTGATTGAAGGAGAGATGAAAGATCCCAATTTTGATTTTGACTTATATTTGCAAATGTCAAAAGCTGCTGCCTATGCAATTTACACATATTCAATGAATACTAATATTTAATGATCTATAATTTCGAGAGGCTGGAGTACTACCAGCATCTCTTTTGCTCGCCTGAAATACTTTTTTCTAATAACGCATCTATGTCTGAGACATCAAATATGGTTTTGGGTGCCAACATTATTCATCGCACCCAAGCAATCAATGCCAAACAATCATATCAAACGGTTAAAAGAGGCAGTGGCGCGTCAGGATAATCCTTGGTGAACCATCAAAATAATGCGCACAAAAAAAGTTGAATATCGAGTATGCGTTGTACTATATTTATACTATACTTAAGGTAGGGTGTTGTTACAACAATACTCTCTATGCAGTTGTAAGGATTAGATTTCGCAGGATTTTGACCTTCATTCTTGGCTGTTTTTATCGTTAAAACTGCCATTTATTTAATGGTTACTTAAGTAAAGCAAGATACAATAATTCGATCACAAACGAGAACGAGGAAAGAAATTATGGCAGTCACAAAATCATATTATGATATTCTTGGTGTTCCTAAAACAGCAAGTGATGACGAGATTAGGATAGCTTACAAAAAACAAGCACTAGCTCTTCATCCAGATAGAAATCCTGGAAAAGGAGAGGAATTTCAAGCACTTAACATCGCTTACTCATTTCTATCTTCTACTAAAGATGATAAAAAGGGAGATAAAAATGAGCGCAAAGAATCTACTGGAGGGGAAGGTGCGAAAAAGCGCAAAAAGTATGACGACTATCTTTTAAAATATGGCCCAGAATTGGCTCATACTGCTGTAAATGACCCAGCAGGTTTTGCTCGCTATCAAGAAGACCAACGAGAACAAGAAGCAAACCGGCGGGCTAATCAAGCGAAACCAGCGCAACAGACGAAACAAAGAGAGCAAGACCAATCATCATCACCGCCGAGGCGACAAACTAACTCTTCTGCAGAAGAAACACTCCGTCAGGCAGAAGAACTCTATCAAAAACAAGAAGAAAGACGTCGTCAGCAATCCCATCAAGCAGAAGAGCGCTATCAACAATACGAAGCAAGACGACGTCAGCAAGCCCATCAGGCAGAAGAGCGTTATCAACAATATGAAGCAAGACGCCGTCAGCAAGAGCGGGTTCAGGAAGAGAGGCGTGTTTATCAAGAAGCAGCAAAGAGACAGGCGAGACCACAGGAACAAAAAACTCGTCCTAATGAGCAATCTTCTCAATCTACAACTAGCTTTTCTCAAAAAAGTTCGTATCAAAGCTACACTTATCGTCCTGTTTTTAGCCAAAATACGAATATAAAGAATGGGTTATTTGAACATGCTGGAGGAAGACATGCGTCATTGCAAGAACGCGATTTAGCTAAAGCTCGAATGATAGAACAAGTGATCTATATTTGTGCCATATCGCAACTACTGCAACAACGTCAACAGAACATTGTTTTTAGCATTATGGTTGTACAAATTTCTTTTATATCGGTGAACGCTAATAGGTTGCAAAAATATAGCCAGGAAGATAAGCCTGCAATTAACGGGTATGCCCCGCATCCTCGTCTAGGTAAATAGGGTTAAATCAATGGGTGAGCGCTCTGCGCTCGCTCGCCGATTTCATCAACACACACTACCCGCGATTATAACGAATGGATTTTTTTATGATTTCTTCACGATTTTTTCGCTTGAGCTGCACGGATTCATTTGTCCAAAATGTTACAGAGAACAAACGTTTTTATTTTTCTGCCGCTGTGAATAGAAAACCTATTATGGCAAGATTAAAGGAGCAAGAAATCAAGCTCTCTTTAGAAACATTTGAACCACATGAGCATTATCGTTATCTCATGAGTAAATATATAGTAGGTTTGGAACCTTCTCAGAGTACATTGGAATTACAATCTTGGGCAGAAAAACTTTCTATTTTAGCAGATGGAATGATAGGGTATAATTTTATCAGCCCAGTTTCCAGTCATTATATTCAGTCCCTAGACAGTACTTACCTCCATTCCTTAAACAGCCAAACTCAGCGTCAATTCAGTTACCTAAGAAGGCGTTTTGAATGTTCTTATTCTTATACAGAAAAAAACTGGAAAGATATTTTTGGATTTGATTATGATCCTATGCATCATAAAAAATTATATGCAAAAGAACCCTATAGATATGTTTGGGTGCCAGATTTGTTATATTCAATACCACAAAATACCTGGGATGATTTTTTATCTAAACTTTCAGATCAAGAAGTAGTGCGTTTGTTAAATTTACGTATACATAGGCATCTGTGGCCAAGTTACAATTATGCACTATGTGCAGTAAATGATTCGATCAAAAAAAATAGGGCCATCCAGTTTGGTGAATTCCATTTTTTAAATTCACTGTTAGAGTATGAAAAAGAACATGATGATAAACTAATTTCCAACGATCTAACTGTATTTAAATTATTTACACAAATTGATCATGGGAAACAAGTATTGGAAATACTAAAAAATCGAGAACCTTATTTAACGCGGACATTGATCAATAAATTTTCGCATTATCATAGCTGGGATGCTATAGGCTATATTGGTTATAACCTGCTACAACCCAAAGCAACTCAAGCCAACGGCAATATCCATAAACAAACATTAGATTCATTCATTGCTGCACTGCCATCCTCAAAAAAAGAACCAAATTTGTTTTCGAATATGATAAATGATTATCAATATATCGATAATCTTTGTGAACCGATAATAAAGAAAGATGAACAATCACGTGTCTTTTATCAAGCCAAAAATAATTTTGGATTTTTCTTCGCAAAAATTAAATATGATCAGAGTTTGTTAAATGATTATTATCAGGCCATTACAAAGGATCTCATCTTTCCTGAGGTAGCGAGACAGCTTGTTACTATGAATGTAACGTTCGATATGTATAATGTAAATGAAATATATCAGCATTTAGTGAGAGACGTAGCAGTTTTTTTCCTGGATAAGGTGAAATTGGAAAAATTAGTCTTACTTGAACAACGGTGGCATAGAAATGTTACCTTTATTGGCAGTAAAAAACCGCCCAGTCAATTCATCACAAAATGGTATCCTTTATTTCAAGAACAATCACTAGATGATATTACTTTTACCTGTCTCACCTCAGAAAGTGACTTGCAAGAAGAAGGTATATTAATGAGCCATTGTATCAGTGGATATGGGTCTATATGCAGTCAGGGCATTTCTCACATTATTAGGGCTCTATCTAAGACTGGTGATCGATCAACGTTGGAACTGTCAATAGATAAAAATTCTGAAGAAGTGAAGATCAGGCAAAACCGCTCTTATAAAAACGCAGCACCTTCTGAAATAATTCAACATGCATCTGATAAGCTAGTTAGCTTAATTAATAATAAGCAAATCTCATTAAATATACAAAGAGGAAGGATATATGATACTACAGTTCAAGAAACCGAATACCCTATAAAGCATATTTATCCATATTATCTTAATGATCTAATGATTCAAGCACAAATCTATCAAGCATATAAAGAAACAAAAACATTACCATCCTTTATGAATACCAATACATATAGTATGGCATTAGAAGAAAGTGGATTAAATGAATTTATTTATGATCATATCAATAATAAGATAATGGGCAAGAAAACAAATACATTAGATATACGTCCACATCGTTGATAAAACCTCGGAATCCCTATTGAGCCATTATTTTTAGCTAAACATATTCAAGGTAACCGTTCATAGGGTAGAGAAATCATTGTATTTTTTGTTTATTTAATGAGCAAACAGGATGTTTGCGAAAGTCAAATCCGGTCACGATGGCCGTATTTGGTGGTTAAATAAGCAAAAAATACAATGATTTCTCTACCCCGTGAACGGTTACTATTCAAGAAAATAAAATAAGTTTGATTCCGCAACATTAAAAATGCATGAATTACGTCCGGCTCGGTCTAGGCTATGAGCGCTTGCAAACGGCGGTTGCCTATTAACTGGATAGAGAAAAGGTATTTAAATTTTCTTCTTGAATAGCAGTCGCTTGAGTCGTTTGATTTTGGTGAAAAAGACGATGCCTTGAATTCACAACGCTTTTATTTTCCATGTATTCATGAAGAGCTATCGCACCACAGGCAACACCTACCATGGTGCCCACAGCGAGCACAGCGATAGAATCATTATGATTCCTCCATTTAAAACCACTCATAGCACTCGCGCCGCGCAAAACAGCACTGGTGGCAACAGCAGCGCAAGAAAACCCAGTGTAAGCAGCGCCAGCAATACTAAGAATACTACTTAAATTGCCATTTTCTGTCTTGTCTTCTGTTTTGTCTAAAATCAAACGTGATTGCATTTTTTCATCCTCAATTTTTTGTGAAATAACGGATCTTTTCAGGAAGTCCGTATGCTATATCACAATGAGGTCTAATTCAATTAAATTGCCGGAAGTAAATACGAAGTCATTTGTTCTAAGTGGAGGCGAAGCCAAGCGAAGTCGCTACGCGGCGTTGCTATGGTGTTGAGACTAGCCTAATGATGGAGTATTATGCGACCTTACTGAAATGAGACTTGTGTAGGAATAACGGTGGAAATTAGCATGAAATTCACATCAGTAAGACGAGTTTTCGCCCTGATTATTTTGATGGGCTTCAATACGATTGTTTCTGCGGCCACAAGCAGTGGAGTTCCTGGCTCACTACAGCAAAGCATAGCAAAATTACTTATCAAATATCATATACCAGGCGCATCAATTGCCGTTGTGCGTGATGGTAAACTGTTATGGACAGATACGTTGGGTGATGCTGATATGGCAACCAAAAGACCTGTGACAGTAGATACATTATTTCAAGCTTGCTCTATCACGAAAACATTTACTTCCACTGCGGTACTACAGGTTTTGAATAAATATAAAATATCATTGGATGCACCTGTTAATGATTATTTGAAACGCTGGAAAATTCCACAAAATAAATTTACAACACAGCCAGTGACGATTCGAATGTTATTAAATCATACTGCCGCTATCAGTAATCCATACCCAGATGGTGGCTATGCATACAATGCTAAATTACCAACACTTACGCAAGTATTTCTTGGACAACCGCCAGCAACAAATTCACCATTGCAGGTGACTAGAAAACCAGGCGTGAAATATAGTTATTGCAATGGTTGTTATTCCATACTACAAATGTTTTTGGAAGATGTGACGAATGAAAGTTATCCTGAATTAATGAATAAGCAAATTTTGCATCCGCTAAAAATGACGGAGAGTAAATTCGATAATCAATTATTTCTGAAAGAACAAGACAAAATTGCATTACCTTATGATGCCAAGCATCATCGCTTTCCCCAAGCACCGATTACCAATCCAATTTACTCCACTGGATTACTTTGGACTACACCAACTGATTTAGCAAAATTTATTATTGCTATTCAAGAGAGCCTCAATACCCAGCATGGTTTTATAGCGAAAAAAATTGCGCTGGATATGGTAAAACCCAGCAGTACGCCAACACGTGGCCTCGGATTTTTTATTAGTGATAAAAATGGAAATGAGCATACGAATGGGCATTATTTCATGCATGCCGGCAATAACATTGGTTATCTGACTATAATGATTGGCAGTTTGGATGGGAAAAATGGCGCGGCCATCATGATCAATATATCGCCTGAATGGAATGCGAAAAAATATCCTCAATTTGATTTTATCAAGGAATCGCTTAAATTGATTGCCAATTACTATCACTGGCAATCATCCTAAGTAAACCCATTAGCTCTATAGAGATGAATCCCTATAGAGCTACCCATTATAACAATACACTCAACAATTAGATTCAGGGCGTTAAGCAAATGGACATGATTTTACATTATGATATTTATAATCGGTGCACATAGAATACAGACTTGATTTTTCCCATTCTTGATGAGATATAATTTGTGAATTATCAATTACAGCCCCAGTTTGAATGGAGACCTGATTTTTTTCATCAAGAGGATCAGAATAATAATAGCATCTTACATGATTGTCTTTATCTTTAGATGGGTGAAGATCTGCGCCCCATGCAGCTATTCCAAAATTAAGTTTTTCAGGTGCAACTATAGTGCTTTTCCAGTTATTATTTAATTCCCATCCAGTCGGCGGTAACGGTATGTATTGATTTCCATGCTTTACATAAATTTCTTTTGTTGGTGGACAAGTTTGTGCATAAACAAAGTTTGTTAGTAAGTACAAAATGCTAAATACCATAATTTTTTTCATATTACTTTCCTTAAATTGAGATTATTAACATTATCAAAAAAGATGCGTATCCGATAATTAATTTATTAAATTAC
>Ga0207082_1095_pt1 | contig 18490 bp, 19 predicted proteins | sample Alteio_BWMinHeat_56_FD_153588 | JGI IMG/M metagenome (GOLD analysis project Ga0207082, IMG submission 153588) | Enriched cells from forest soil in Barre Woods Harvard Forest LTER site, Petersham, Massachusetts, United States -... | ecosystem: Environmental > Terrestrial > Soil > Temperate forest >...
GTATTTGGCGGTTAAATAAGCAAAAAATACCATGATTTCTCTACCCCGTGAACGGTTACAAAAAGGCAAGTAGGTAAAACAAAAAGGGTGCGCCCATCCCTATTGTACTCACCGGAACTATACCGCGTAGAGGTATAGTTCCCACTCACTCATCTCACTCACTAAGGAGAACAACATGTTAAAAAAATGGTTGAAGTTCGTTTTATTTTCATTGGGTTTATTCTTCTCACTTGTATTCACCGTCAATGCTGAATCCGTTAATCCTTTGTCCCATCATATGAACGATCCCATTGCTGGAAATCCAAAAGGGAAAATAACGGTTGTCGAATTTTTTGATTATCAATGCTCACATTGCATGACGATGGCCCCTGTCATGGCAGCCATCGTCAAGGCCAATCCTAATGTACGTGTTATATTCAAAGACTACCCCATACGTGGACCTCTATCTGTCTATGCTGCTCGTGCTGCACTTGCTGCAAACAAACAAGGCAAATATGAAGTATTCAACCATGCTCTATTGACAACCAATCTACCCTTAAGCGAAAGCAATATACTCGACATTGCCAAATCCACAGGCATCAATATAAATAAACTGAAAAATGATATGAATAGTGATAGTGTTAAAAATCAACTTCAGGCCAACATAGACCTTGCTCGTGAGTTAAATTTAACGGGTACACCTGCATTTTATATCGGTAAATCAGATGCAAAAAATCGCAGTCATATCGACTTTGTTCTCGGTGAAATGTCACAAAACGACTTACAAGATGCGATCAAAAAAGTTAGTATGTAACTTAGATTTAATCAAATCATATTGTTAAGGTCTGTTTACATTTGCGGTGTGGATTTATTTTTTGTTAATTTAACTCGCAAACAGAGCTTGCCCCGCACTGGTTGCGGGGAGGTTTGCGAGAGACAAATCCGATCAAGGAGAGCGTATTTGTCGGTTAAATTAACAAAAAATAAATCCACACCGCAAATGTAAACAGACCTTAAAGTACTCAAGGAGAAAGAAATGCTTAGGAAGAATAACAAATTCACTTTATTATCGCTCGGACTACTCTCAACCATTGCAATGACTGTACAAGCAGATCCCATTGCCAAACAGCATATTATCGTCGCACCACAATGTCTCATTAAAAATCTCAGTACCCATTACAATACCTTATCATCAACAACATCACTCGCATTAATCGAAACAAACCATGTTGGCATTGATGCTTTAATTGAGGCAAAAAACATACGCACAACCACTCCTTGTGGTGGATTTATGGATGTCACCGATGCCTGGAATGAATACCATCCTACGAATTTTTCCACACTGGATCGCGCAACCTCATTTTTACATAACTACGCGACTCCCAATCCAAAATTACACCATCTGACGAAACCAGAATACACTATTCGGTATCAAGACCAGGTCAACCAACTTCTGACTCAAATCTTCACTCCACAAAACATATGGGCTGATCTCACCCAATTCTCCGACACCCATTCAACCCAATTTCCAGATCGGTATGCAAATTCAAGCACAGGGGTTAAAGCTGCGACCTGGTTAAAGGAAAAAGTCGAAGCAATGGCAAAAGATCATAATCGTAGCGATATCACTGTCTACACTGTCGCAACAGGCACTCAGTATAAACAACCTTCTGTTGTCGTTAAAATTGGCGACTCTAACGAGCCCGGCATTGTGATTGGTGGACACATGGACACCTTATCCAGCTCATGGGAATTAAAACCGGGTGCAGATGATGATGGCTCAGGTTCGATGACAGTGATGGAAGTTGCAAGAACATTGATTGCTAGCGGAATGCATTTCAAAAAACCTATTTATATCATCTGGTATTCAGCAGAAGAACTGGGCTTGATTGGCTCTGGATATGTAGTCAAGGATTTTAAGAAGAAAAATATCCCGGTCGATGCCGTATTGCAACTTGATATGACAGGCTATGCAAACAATAATGACCCCACGATCTGGTTAATTACCGACAATGTTAATAATGATTTAACTGCTTACCTTGAAACATTAGTTAAGACTTATGTTAAGCAACCGGTCGGTCGTACTCAATGCGGTTATGATTGTAGCGACCATGCTTCTTGGAATCAGGCTGGGTTTGCTGCCTCATTCCCATTTGAAGCACAATTTGGCAAAGACGACCCTTACATCCATACCTCTCGAGATACCATGGATATCTTATCCCTGAGCCATATGGCTGATTTTGCAAAATTAGGTGTTGCATTCGCTGTGGAATTGGCCGAACCCCTCGTTTAAGCAGAAATCAATGTTCTTATTGTCTCCGCGGTATGAACCCGCGGAGACAACTTTATTGTTTATATCTCGTTCTTGTCCCTGTAGAATATCTAGGGTTTGTTGACATTTGTGGTGTGGATTTATTTTTTGTTAATTTAACTCGCAAACAGGACGTTTGCGAGAGACAAATCCGATCAAGGAGAACGTATTTGTCGGTTAAATTAACAAAAAATAAATCCACACCACAAATGTCAACAAACCCTAGCTTAAATGGTAGACAAAAATCAGAAATAGAGCCTGCCTATGTTACATACTTTTATGACGAAAAAATGGAATGATCACTTCCCTGACTCCATGCAACAGCAAGCCATTAGCAATTTAGAAAATGGCAAAATCCTATATCTTCCTCAATTATCTTTTGCATTAACACCAGAAGAACAACAATTTCTTTCTCCTGAATTTGCAGACCCACACGCCAAAAATATTAGCTATCAAATTGATCGTAAGAAATTATGGGGAGTACAGCATTTATCAGACATGCAACACCACCAGTTAAAATCTATGTTGCATCGTTTTTCGCGTTACACATTTGAACTCATGCAAGAGATTTTACCGCGCTATTCTCAGCAGTTGATTATTGCACGCACAAGCTTCAGGCCAGTACAAATTAGTGACCGCAAAACATCATACCGCAAGGATGACAAACGTCTGCACGTAGATGCATTTCCATCCGCACCCAATCAGGGCAAGCGTATTTTACGTGTATTTTGCAATATCAATCCCAATGGTGAAGATCGTGTTTGGCGCATTGGCGAACCATTTGAAAAAGTCGCGAATCAATTTTTACCACAAATCAGCAAGCCTTTTCCTGGCGCTGCGGCGCTATTACGCTTTTCGCGAATCACCAAAAGCTACCGCACGCTTTATGATCATTACATGTTGCAAATGCATAATTGCATGAAAGCAGATGAAGAATATCAAAAAAACGCTAGCCAGCAAGAGATTCGTTTCCCACCTGGCAGTACGTGGATAGTACAAACTGATGATGTTTCTCACGCAGCCATGCAAGGACAGTATGTACTGGAGCAAACATTTTATTTACCAGTAAAAGCAATGAAGGATGAATCCAAATCGCCGCTACGTATTTTAGAAAAAATACTTGACCAAGCATTAGTGTGATACAACTCAATGTCTAGTTTTCTATAGCTCGTGGGTAGTGACTCAAAAGTGTCGATAATCAAGTTTCAGGGACAGACGCAGTGATATCTTGAGTAGAAAGCAAACGATGCGGCCTAACACGACCGTCAGGCATTACCTCGCCCACACCAAAAAACCTAGCATCTTCAGACACTAGTCGTACTAATGCACTATCCAATGGGAGTGATGTACGAACAGGCTGTCCCATACGCAAATAAAATGCAGCTGATGTAGATAGTTTTACCGCAGGATATTCTTGCACTGACGTTTCAACCGGCAGCAAACATGCGGTTAGCTCACCAATCCCTCTGCTTTCAGCAATAGCCTCTAATGCCGGCAATGTATGCATAAACGCCTTACCATAAGGCGCAACCGCCACACGATGCAACCTGATTACATGGGCGCCACAGCCTAACTCTCGTCCAATATCCTCTATCAGGGTACGAACGTAAGTACCCTTGCTACAATGGACATGGAAAGTTGCTTCGTCAGTATCCAACTTTTCCAATATCAGCGAGAATATTTTTATTTTACGTGGCTTACGATCAATTTCGATGCCACGCCGTGCGAGTTCATATAGTGGCCTACCTTGGTACTTAATCGCTGAAAACATAGGGGGAATTTGATCAATCTCGCCAAGAAATTTCATCATCACTTGCTCGATACGAACAGGTGTTACACCAATAATTGGCTGCGTCTCAATAATATCACCTTCGCAATCACCCGTTGTAGTACGTGCACCGAACTTCGCTACGACAGAATAGGACTTGTCTGACTCCAATAAAAATTGAGAAAACTTTGTTGCTTCACCAAAACATATTGGCAACATGCCCGTTGCTATGGGGTCTAAGCTTCCGGTATGGCCCGCTTTTTTGGCATAAAACAAACGCTTTACACGCTGTAGAGCACCATTAGATGTCACTCCTGCCGGCTTGTCCAATAGAAGAATACCGTGAATTTGGCGACGCATGAATTAAACCCTGTTTTGTGATTTCTACAGATTTTGCTTCTCTTAGGAAGGAGAAGATCCCGTGATTATTCAGCAGCGGTTCCCGCTAACCCCGGCTTTAAATATACCGGGGCGATGGGGTGTTCTTAACATTTAAGCCGTCCCGCGCTTTTAGCGGGAACGGCTGATTATTCAGTTTTGTTATCCGTCTTCTTCACCGCTGAATCAATCAACGTCGAGATACGAAAGCCGTGAGCGGTAGATGCATCATAAACAAAGTTCAATTTAGGAGCGATACGCAACTCAACTTCATGCGCTAAATGGTAACGCAATGATTTTGCTGCACGATTAAGTGCCGCTATGGTTTGTTTAATTTTATCTTCCTCATCTAACAATATACTGACATATACTTTGGCATAAGAAAGATCGCGAGTCACATTAACGCTTGTAATTGTTACGAGACGAAAGCGATCATCGCTCATATCTTGCAGCAGCATTTGTGCTAGCGTTTTTTGAATTAAATCTCCCACTCGCTGGCTACGTTCAAAGCCTCGTTTCATTTAATACTCCAATCAGGCTCTAGATCTCTCGTTTCACTTCAATTTTTTCGAACACTTCAATCTGATCACCAGACTTAATATCATTATAATTCTTCACGGCAATACCACATTCCATACCATGGCGAACTTCAGAAACATCTTCTTTAAAGCGACGTAACGATTCTAGCGAGCCTTCAAAAATGACGATATTATCGCGTAAAACTCGGATAGGATAGTTACGTTTGATTACGCCTTCAGTTACCATGCAGCCAGCAACTGCACCTGTTTTCGACGAACGAAATACTTCACGCACTTGCGCAAGACCCAGGATTTTTTCATGAATTTCTGGTGCAAGCGCGCCACTAATTGCTTTCTTCACCTGATTGATCACATCGTAAATGATGTTATGGTAGTGCACATCAACACCATTTATTTCCATCAACTTACGTGCCTCGGGATTCGCTCGTACGTTAAATGCAATGATGATCGCTTTTGAAGCAATTGCGAGGTTCACATCACTCTCATTGATTCCACCAATACCACTCGAAAGAATGCTTACCTTGACCTCAGAACCCGACAATTCGATTAATGCTTGCTTCAACGCCTCGACGGAACCCTGCACATCAGCTTTCAAAACAATGTTCAACGTCGTGGTGACCGTTTTCTCATCTTCAATCCGCTGCAATAAATCTTCCAATTTTGGTGCTTGTCGGGCTAATTTACTCTCGCGAGCCTTAGTCTGACGAAACGTCGCCACATCACGCGCACGTTTCTCATCAGCGATAACAATAAAGTCATCACCTGCTTGCGGTATACCAGAGAGACCGAGGATCTCAACCGGGATCGATGGGCCTGCATTATCAATTTGCTTACCATTCTCATCAAACAATGCGCGAATTCGTCCATATTCCAATCCGGCCAGAATAATATCGCCCTTATGTAAGGTGCCTTGTTGGATCAGAACACTCATCACCGCGCCGCGCCCACGATCGAGACGAGACTCGATCACCACACCACGAGCAGGGCAATTCGCAACCGCTTTCAGTTCCAAAACTTCAGCCTGTACCAAAACTGAATCCAGCAAGCTATCGACACCCGTACCCATTTTAGCTGAAATGGGTACGAACATAGCATCACCACCCCACTCTTCAGGGATCAAACCATGCTTCACTAATTCATTTTTGACACGGTCAGGATCAACACCATGTTTATCCATCTTGTTGACTGCAACCACAATAGGAACATTAGCTGCTTTCGCATGTTGTATCGCTTCCACGGTTTGAGGCATAACACCATCATCTGCGGCAACAACCAGAACAACAATATCTGTTAATTTAGCACCACGTGCACGCATCGCCGTAAATGCTGCGTGGCCAGGCGTATCAAGAAAAGTGATAGTGCCTTTTTGGGTCTGCACATGATAAGCACCAATATGCTGTGTAATGCCACCTGCTTCTGATGCTGCCACTTTCGTTCTACGAATATAATCAAGTAACGTAGTTTTACCATGGTCGACATGGCCCATAATGGTAATCACAGGAGGGCGCGGCTGTGCTTCTCCTTGTATCTCTAGCGATTTTGCTAATTCTTCTTCAATAGCATCAGAGCTGACAGATTTCGCTTTATGCCCCATTTCTTCAACCACTAACATAGCGGTATCTTGATCAATAGCCTGATTAATGGTTGCTATGATTCCCATTTTCATCAAGATTTTGATGACTTCAGATGCTTTCACTGACATTTTTTGCGCCAATTCGCCCAAATTAATAAATTCGGGAATTTCCACTGCACGAACCATCGGTGTAGTTGGTTTCGTAAAAGCTTGTACTTTAACCTTGGCATGAGAGCCTGAGCGGGATTTTCCAGATTTTCTAAACGCCATATCAATGGCGTCTTCTTCATCTGCTTTAAGCACACGACTTAAGTCAGCACCTCTCGCTAGTAAGGCTTCAAAATTTCGCTCACTGTCACGTGATGTATCACGTACTTTCTTTTTCTTTTTAACTCTTTCGCTCTCAGTCTCTTCTATCTCATCGACAGCACGATGTTTTTCTTTACGCTTAACACCTGGCTTCGATTTATCATCTGTTTTTTCTTCCGTAACAACGGGGGCTGCAGGTACTTCTTCCGTATAGGTAACAACAGATTCTGCCTGGGTAGGCACGAGGGATTCTTTGTTTGCTGCTTGCGCTGCAATATCGACTTCGGAGACAACTTCAACAGTATCAACTGACGTATGAGAGAGAGGCTCATGCAGCTCAACAAGAGACGCAGCTGCTTCTGGTTTTGTATCCGATTTCGGCTTGGTGTCGTCTTCCACTGCTGCACGTTTTATATAAGTTCGTTTCTTGCGAACTTGAATACTTACCGTTTTGCCCAGGCCATGCGAACCGCCCAATTTAATTTCGCTAGTCTTAGCACGGCGTAAGACAATTTTTTCAGGTGCAGCGTCCTGCTTGGCACCATGATGCTGCTGTAGATAACGAAGCAATTTTTGCTTCTCATCTTCGCTGACTACATCATTTATACTCGCAATATTAATACCTGCATCTTTAAATTGACCAAGCAAACGATCCGGCTTAACGCCAATTTCATCGGCAAATTGCTTTACTGACACACCTTCTTTTTCAGTATCTTGTACTACTTTTTTCACCACGCGCACTTGCCTCCAACATCAGAGAACAAAGGCTTAAAGACAGATGTGTATAACTTAACTTCTGCCTTTTGTCCTCGGTCTTCCTAAACATCATCAAACCATATTTTACGAGCTGTCATAATCAATTTAGCTGCATTTGCTTCGTCAAATTCTCCAATTTCAAGCAAATCGTCCACTGATTGTTCTGCTAGATCCTCACGAGTCACAACACCATGGCTTGCCAAAATATAAGCTGTGTGCTTATCCATGCCCTCCATGTCAAGAAGATCTCGCGCTGGCTCAACCTCCAGTGCTTGCTCCTCAGCAATCGCCTGTGTCAGCAGAGCAGCTTTTGCACGCTCACGTAAAGCATTCACTAGTCCCTGATCGAAGCCTTCGATATCCAGTAATTCCTGGACCGGAACATAAGCAATTTCTTCTAGCGAAGAAAATCCCTCGCTCGTCAATACCTCAGCCACACCTTCATCTACACCCAATTTTTCTTGGAATAGCGTTAATACTTTTTCACCTTCCGCCGCAGACTTAGCATGCGCTTCTTCTTCAGTCATCACATTTAAAGCCCAACCAGTTAGCTCACTTGCAAGCTTAACATTTTGGCCATGACGACCGATTGCTTGTGATAACTGATCCGCTTTCACGGCAATATCCATCGCGTGCGTGTCTTCATCAACGACGATAGAAGCAACTTCAGCTGGCGCCATGCTATTGATGACTAACTGTGCAGCATTATCATCCCATAACACAATATCAATGCGCTCACCACCGAGTTCGCCTGAAACTGCTTGCACACGAGAGCCACGCATACCAACGCATGCGCCTATTGGGTCAATACGCCCATCATTCGTTTTAACCGCAATTTTTGCACGCGACCCTGGGTCACGTGCTGCGGCTTTAATCTCAATCAGTTCTTCGCCAATTTCAGGCACTTCAATCTTAAATAACTCCATCAACATTTCTGGACGTGTACGACTCACCAAAATTTGTGGGCTCTTAGTACCATCGGTATGAATATCGTACAAGTATGAGCGAATACGATCGCCAACACGGACGGCTTCATGCGGGATCATTTCTGCGCGAGGTAACAAAGCTTCTGCATTATTACCCAAATCGAGAACAATAAAATCTCGTGTGACTTTTTTGACAGTGCCCATGATCAATTGGCCGACTTTTTCTCTGTATGCGTTAACGAGTTGCGCGCGCTCAGCTTCAAGCACTTTTTGGATAATAACTTGTTTAGCTTTTTGCGCAGCAATACGTCCAAACTCGACAGACTCCATAGTCTCCAATATATATTCACCCACTTTGATCTGCGGGTTTAACTTTTGGGCCTGACTGAACAGCATTGTTGTCAAACCTCCATCGTCCTCTCCTCCATCGCCCTCTTCTTCTTTGGCATCATCAATCACAAGCCAACGGCGGAAGGTAGAGTAATCACCCGTCTTGCGGTTAATCTCAACTTTGACATCAATTTCTTCATTGGCTTTTTTCTTCGTTGCCGTTTCCAAGGCAGCCTCGATTGCCTGGAAAATAACTTCTCTACCCACATCTTTTTCGTTGGATACAGCCTCAACTACTAATATGATCTCTTTGTTCATAGCGCGACCCCATACATCATCCAACAGCACGTTATCTTCATCACTGAGAATAAGCACTCTCAGCACCCCTATCCCACTTTTTTCATCCTTCGCCCTCTAAAAACAGATATCGCCAATCAAATTCGCCTTTTCAATCGCAGAGAATGGCAATTTTACTTCTTGCCCTGAGCCTTCAACCAAAAGATAGATATCCTCGCCTTCAATACGCTGTAGGATGCCCTTATACTGCCTCCGCTGATCAATAGGTGCGTACAACTTAATCTTCACCTGCTTACCCATATATTTACGGTAGTGCTTTATCTCAAATAAAGGCCTATTAATACCAGGGGACGATACTTCTAAGGAATATCGTCCTTCGATAGGATCGCAAACATCCATCATGGCACTAACTTGACGACTAACTAAAGAGCAATCATCTACTGTCACTCCAGCTTCGCTATCAATATAGATACGAAAAATCATTTGCCGACCCTGTGGAAGTAACTCACAGCCAATCAACTCATAACCCATTGCACTAACCAGTGTTACTAACCGCTCATGTAAGACGGGATCAATCTTTCTCATTCACCTATTGCCCAATACGAAGATAGGCTTTGTGCCCACTATAAACAAAAAACCCCATAAGGGGTTTCTGTATTGTCACTTTGAATTTAGTAGCGGGGGCAGGATTTGAACCTACGACCTTCGGGTTATGAGCCCGACGAGCTACCAGACTGCTCCACCCCGCAGTAACGGTCGCTATTCTATTAAACTTTTGCATTTTGGGCAAGCAAATATCAGCACTAAGAACAAATATCACCACATCCAACCCATTACAGCAATCATCACCCTATAGGCATCGATGCACTAATGAAGAGATTATTGCTTATTTTGAAAAAATCGATCAGAATTTACACCCTTAGTTACTATAGCAACCAGCATGGTACCTTCATTACTATCTCTCAACTTGGACAACCAATTTGACATTTATACCCTATACAAACTTTTCGGAGGCAAAATGAAAGCAAAAATTATGTATGCTGCCATCAGTGGTCTTTGTATCGCGAGCTTTGCTCTCACCACCCAAGCTGAAGACTACTACAGCACCCAAACACCCGCTGGAGGATATGCATCTACAAATTCAGGATATTACAGCAGCGGCACACCTGAGCATCAAAAAGATCAAAAAGAGCATAGAAAAGAACATAACAAATTCTCCATCTCCGTGAACATACCCAACCAAAACGATTCTTTTTTTATCGGTACCAACAACCCTCCTCATCACTTCAGGGGACCCGAATGGATAAGCATGAGAATAGGCGCCCCTATTCCAAGCAATGCTGTTGTCAGCGGTGGTCAATCAAGGCCTCCCGCCACTCTTTTTGTGTGCCGCGCACCATTCCGTGGCGGTCTCCATCCAGGCAAGCTATATCATGGTAAATGCAATATCGGATGGGGCGGCAATGAAATCAGCTTATCCCACTATGAAGTATTAATCAGTCGCGCACCATTACGCTGGCTACCAGCAAATCATGGTCGCATTCCGCCAGGTGCAATCGAAGGTGGCTACCAGCAGAATGGGCCTCTCTTCATCTGCCAGGCAGATTATAATGGTGGCAGACACTCTGGAAAGATTGTAGGCCAAAACTGCAACTTTGGATGGGACGGCAATGAAATTAGCATTCCCTATTACAATGTATTGGTGAGATAAGCGGTATCCCGGATATTTCATGAGAAGAGATTGCAAGTATTCACAAGGCAAGGAAATATCCGGGGTAGGTTGCAAAGCGTAATGCCCTGCCGCTTGTGGCATGGGTTTACTCGATCAAGTTCAATGTGGATTTTCTAAACTCAGTACGCCTGAGTTATAATCATATGCAAATAATTCCGCATAACGCCCCCATTCAATCACTGTACGCAATACACGCTCCGCCTCACTTTCAGAAAGATAATCTTCTAGTAATGAGAGAAAATTCTCTTCTAAAGCGCGGTGCCTTGGGTGACGAACCAATTGATCATATATGTATCGGGCGAGTGGAACGTATTTTTTGAGATCAATAGAAAAGATTTTTTTGCGCTCAAGTATGTCAGCATCAGCAAATGCCTTGCCTTCATCGGTAATAGTGATATCACCTTTCGATACTTTGGCAAAACGCAATATTTCCAATAGCTCTGTCAATGGAAATAAATCATCGATATCAAGAGTCAATGTATCAGCCACATCAGGCAAGTCCATTTTGCCTTGATGCTCTGGAGAATTAAGTAATTCTAAAAGACCCGTCACTTCGGCAATGCTTGCTTCAGGCAATCGGTAACCAAGATCGATGACGGTGTATTTAGCCGTGCCTTCTTGCATTTTTTCTTCTTGCGGCAGTGTCGTCATGAGAGTGTAAACCCGATCGACTTGATTACGAAATCGCGGGTCTAAATCACTGCGTGGAAATGGTAGCGTCACTTTCAAATCAGAACGAATAGATCCAGGATTACTATTGAATACAATAATACGATCAGCAATAGTAATGGCTTCTTCAATACTATGCGTGACAAACACAATCGCATTTAATCCCGTTTTTTTACTTTGCCATAAGTCAATAAGATCGCTTTTTAAATTATCTGCCGTCAAGACATCCAACGCGGAAAAGGGTTCGTCCATCAACAATATATCTGGATTCACAACTAATGCACGAGCAAATCCAACGCGTTGACGCATGCCACCGGATAACTCCTTAGGAAGCGCAGATTCAAAACCATCCAAACCTATCATATCAATTGCTTTTAGCGCGCGCGCGCGCCGCTCATCACGATCAACACCCAATGCCTCAAGACCTAACTCCACGTTTTGCAATACCGTCAGCCACGGGAGTAGGGCAAACGTTTGAAATACCATGGAAATTCCACGCACCGCCCCCATCACGGGTTTGCCACGATAATTAACCTTGCCAGCACTAGCATCGATCAAGCCTGCAATAATACGTAGTAAAGTTGATTTTCCAGATCCCGATTTACCCAAGATAGCAATAATCTCACCTTCGTAGACTTTAAGGTTGATATCATGCAAAACCAGCAGTTCTTGACGATCGCCTTTTTTAAATGATTTTTCCACACCAACTATTTCAATAAGGGAGCCTGCCATAAACCCTACTCCAATAAAAAGCGATTGACGGCATACGCATACAATGGCCGCCAAACTAAACGATTAAACATAAGAACAACCAAACACATCATACCAATACCTAATGCAATACGCGGAAAGCTACCTTTTGCGGTGTATTCTGTGATATACGCCCCCAATCCTGTTGCCACCAATGTTTCATTGCCCCAGCTTGCCACCTCAGCAACAATACTTGCGTTCCACGCACCACCCGCCGCGGTGATGGCCCCCGTAACATAAAATGGAAAAATGCTTGGCAATAATAACCGCCACCAACGCTGCCACCCCACTACGCCCAAATTATCAACCACCTGTAATAGATCTTTTGGGATAACCGATGCGCCAGCAATGACATTGAATACGATGTACCACTGTGAACCTAAAATCATAAGTGGCGTCAACCAAATGTTAGGGCTCAAGCGGTAAGTAACAATAAATACAACAATAAATGGGTATAAGAGGTTAGCAGGAAAAGCTGCAAGAATTTGCGCAATAGGCTGAATAAATTGAGCAGCTCGTGGCCTTAATCCAATCCATACTCCTATCGGCACCCAAAATAGCGAGCATAGGATAATAAGAACGATAACTCGGAATGCCGTGATGAGGCTTAGGAAAAACACATGCTTGATTTCGGGCAGTGAAATGTTATCCACAATATAATTACCCAAGAAAATCAACACACCTACACCAACAATAAAAGCGAAGACATTGTAAAGCAAAGCAATCAATCGTTCATTATGCACCCCGCGTGACAACATCGTGGGCGCCATGCCTTGGTTGCGAAAAATTCTGACATTTACAAACATATCAAAAAGCCGCGCCAATTTACTTCCGATATTACGTACCATGCGAGTACGACGGAATAAATCGATAATCCATGATTCCGCAACACCATCACTGCCGGTGCTTTCTCGTTCAGATTTGAATCTTTCCGACCAGGCGACCAAGGGACGAAATAAAAGCTGATCGTATATCAAGATAACAATGAGCATCGCAAGAACTGCATAACTGATAGCACGTAAATTAGCAGCTTGGATTGCAACTGCAATGTAGGAACCAATACCAGGTAGTAAAATTTGCTGATTAGAAACTGTGATTGCCTCAGATGCAACTACAAAAAACCAGCCTGCTGACATGGATGCCATGGTATTCCACAATAAACCTGGCATGGAAAAAGGCACATCGATACGCCAAAAACGCTGCCAAGCAGATAAATGAAACATTCGCGCAGCCTCTTGCACTTCACTAGGAACGGAGCGAACTGTTTGATAAAAACCTAATGCCATGTTCCATGCTTGAGAAGTGAATATCACAAAGATAGCTGCACACTCTGGCCCTAACAAACTACCTGGAAATAAACCGATAAAGCCAGCGACCGTGACCGACAAAAATCCGAGAATAGGTACGGATTGCAAAACATCAATAACTGGAATAATAATTCTCTCAGCACGGCGACTTTTGGCTGCCCATGTCGCAAAAGTAAAAGTAAACAGCAGGGATACACACAAAGCAATCAACATGCGCACAACTGTGCGAGCTGCATAAAAAGGCAAAACAGATGGACTGAGTGAAATAGGAATAACTTGTCCCAGCTGATAAGGAATTGCCATTTGCTTGGCAGTCCAAGCGAAAAAAGTGATAACAGCGAGAACAAAGAGCAACGCCAGCATATCCCAAGAATTGGGATACATTCTCGCCCGGTACGCTGTCATAAATGTAGCTCTGAGAAAACTCATATTTTGACCCATTACTTAGATAGTCACATAACAATCATCCATACGACATGCGACCACCATCAACATTCAATACTTGCCCAGTGATATATTCTGCATCGCGCACAAAAAACAACACTGCTTTCGCGATATGTTGTGGACCACCAGGACGTTGCAAAGCAGTCTGCTCGATAATTTTTTGTTTTTCCATCTCTGATAAGATATTTTCCCCTTCCGGCCATAAAATCGCTCCCGGAGCAACTGCATTAACCCGCACCAACGGTCCAAGTTCTTTCGCGAGTGATTTCGTCATCATTAAAAGCCCACTTTTTGATATGCAATATACGGAGTAATCCCTTAATGGATGCTCAGCATGAATATCAGTGATATTCACAATGCAACCTTGTGTTGCGGCAAGGAAAGGCGCAGCTGTTTGGGCCAAGAAAAAGGGCGCTCTGAGATTGCTATTAATCAAATCGTTCCAAGCATATTCCGTCACCTTCCCTATGGCTGTGCGATAAAAACGAGATGCATTATTGACCAATACATCCAGTCGCTTCCAGGGTTCAACCGCCTGCTGAACAAGAGCTTTTTCACTCCCCGATTCTTGTAAATCAGCACGAACCGCTATGGATGAATGATCGCGTTTGCGGTTAAGTTGCTGGCAAAGAGTTACCGCTTCTTCTTCAGATGCATGATAGTGCAATACAATATTCATGCCAGCATGATGCAACGTGCGAGCAATTTCAGCCCCAATTCGTCTTGCTGCGCCGGTAACTAACGCAACTTTCGAGGCTAATGGCTTTTTTTGCATGGTATATTTCCTTATGATAAGGCTTTTATTCAGATGCAATATTATAGACCTTTATGACAACAATTTACGATCTTCCCAAACCAGGACATGTTGCATTAAAACGAAGCAGAGCATTAAGTGAATGTATTCGACAAGAAATTGCCAAACAACATGGTGTAATTTCCTTTGCCACATTCATGGAACTCGCGCTCTACCATCCTACGCTTGGATTTTATAATGCAGACACATTTACGTTAGGCAAGCATGGTGATTTTACCACTGCTCCGGAAATTTCTCCTTTATTTGCTAAATGTTTCGCCAAGCAAATCCAACAAATAAGCAATAATTTGAGCTCAAATAACATACTGGAACTAGGTGCAGGCACAGGCCGGTTCGCCAACGATTTGCTCAGCGAACTTGATCAAAATGGGTGCTTGCCTCAGCACTATTACATTTATGAAATTAGTCATGGGTTACGCAAAAAACAACAGGAATTTTTGAGATCAGCTTGTCCACATTTTTTTTCGCGTATCACTTGGCTTGACGTTCTGCCGGTTAATTTCATTGGCACCATCATCGCCAATGAAGTGCTCGATGCATTACCGGTACACTGTTTTCATATTGAAGATGCCACAGTCAAAGAACGGTGTATTCGTATAGAAAAAGACGAGTTTACCTGGCAGCTCGAACCACCCACCACAGAAACACTTGCAAACGAAATATTAAAAATGCGCGATCACTATGCGTTGAGTAGTGGTTATGATTCCGAAATTAATCTTTATATACATGAGTTTATACCATGCATAGCGAATGCATTAACTCAAGGTATCATCCTATTTGCTGATTATGGATATGGGCAAAGAGAATATTACCACCCCGAGCGTAGACAAGGTACGCTGACCTGTTTTTACCAGCATCGGCGGCATAACAATCCACTGCTACTCCCTGGACTGCAAGATATCACTACACATGTGGATTTCACTAGGGTCATTGAAATTGCTGCTGACACGGGCTGTTCCCTCGCAGGTTTTACCTCACAATCTGCATTTCTTTTAGCTTGCGGCCTAATGAATATAGCCGCAGATGAAGAGAAGCACCTCTCTCCTATCAATGAATTCCGTCTACACCACGCCATCAAATTACTAACGATGCCAACAGAAATGGGCGAGCGCATTAAAATCATGGCCCTGAGTAAAAATATAGAATTGCCTCTATTAGGTTTTCATTTACAGGATAGAAGACGAGATTTGTAGGTTTGTGTATAATTTCCAACCCGTGTGATATGGGCTCCTGGCCCGGAATGTAGAGGATAGAGTAGTGCGCGTTGCTAGTTTAGAAATTCATAAAGAAGAGTTTTCATTTTCAGCCGGTCATTTCACAATTTTCTCAGCAACTGAGCGCGAGCAACTACATGGACATAATTATTATGTCAGTATCGCATTTAAAAAAATCATACAAGATGACGGCTTATCGTTTGATTATCGGTATTATAAGAGAAAAATACTCGCACTTTGCGCAGAACTAGATCGACACTTTCTTTTGCCAAGTCAGTCGCAACATCTTAAACTGGAAGATAGTGGAGAATATTTAATTGCTCATTTCAACCATAAAAAACTCCCTTTCCTCAAAGAAGATGTTGTTATACTGCCATTAACAAACATCACGATTGAAGAACTCTCCTACTGGTTTTTGCAAAAAATTCTAGAAAACCAGCAAGACATCTCACGCCACGCCATCCGCGGCATCACAGTGAAAGTCTATAATGGTCCAGGACAATCAGGTGGGGCAAGCTGGGGAGAAGTATAGAACGCTAAATCACAATAGCCCTATGTCTCGTGGAGCATTGGTAACTATTTTGGCCGCAAATGTCAACAGACCTTAGGGAAATACAACAACATGAAAAATTTACATCTCATCACCCTATTAAGTTTTTACGTCTTACTATCTGCTTGCTCACCCATTGACTCAGTACATCCCTTCGATCAACAACAGGCAGCCAAACTATTACAATCAACTCACGGCCAAATCTACGATTGGTAAAAGACGCCCCGGCATGCTTAAAGCCGGGGATTAGCGGGAACCCCTGCTACTCATCATTTTATTGATACAACAAATCCAGTATTGACCCCTTGTCCCGAATTTCTCGACAGTCTCACATTAGCAGTTGATTATCTACCTATAGGTAGATAGAATAGGCGTCATGAATAAAAGCAAAATATACGATAACATCCTGGATATTGCCGAAACCTTAATTCAAACCCAAGGTTACAATGCGTTTAGCTTTCGTGATATTGCGAGAACAATAGGAATCAAAACATCCAGCATACATTATTATTTCCCTACAAAAGCAGAACTTGGCAAAGCTGTTGTAGCAAGACACATCGATACCCTCCATGCAGAACTTGTTCAGGTTTTAGAAAATGAGGCAATTAGCTACAAGAAAAAAATTAATCTATTTCTCAATAGCGTTTTTTCTAAAACCTACGCATCAAATAGAAAAATGTGCTTAGGTGGAATGCTAGCCTCTGATGTTCTAACACTGCCAGAAACCATACAATTTGAAGTCAGGGTTTTTTTTAATCGCATTGAAAAATGGCTTGAACAACTTCTATCGCAGGGCAAAACAAAAGGATATTTCCACTTTACTGGGACCGCAAAGAGGGAAGCCGAGTTCATATTAGCTTTGTTAGAAGGATCACTATTGTTAGCAAGATTATTTCAGAATGAGGATAAGTTAAAAATAGCAAGGAAGAAGATTGAGTCACACCTTTTTTAGGTTATTTTTTTACAATGTCATCTGCCTTTGGTAGATAGTTATTCACTGAGGAGTAAATCATGAAAGTAGATACCCATTTATTTGATAGCACCACCATTAAATTAGGCTTACTAGTCAGACTAGAAAGCAAGCCGGGAAAAGAGGCTGAGACCGAGAAGTTTTTACGTAGTGGACTGGCCCTTGTTCAGGCAGAACCTGCTACCACCGTATGGTTCGCTTTGCGTCTTGGCGAATCAACCTTCGGCATTTTCGATGCTTTTCCAGATGAGACAGGGCGCAAAGCACATTTAGCTGGCAAAGTCGCCGCAGCACTTTTTGCACAAGCACCTGAGCTTTTCTCACAACCTCCTGTTGTAGAGAATGTCGAAATTTTAGCTTCCAAACTACCCAGTTAACACAGAAAGTTGCGAAAGCCAAATCCGGTCATGATGGCCGAATTTGGCTTTAAATTATAAAGCCATTCAATTTCATTTCGCAAATAAGGATACTTGTCTAGTTTAAGCAGGCTTTGTGAGCCACCCATAATAATCAAAAAATCAAATGAAGAAGCATCTGGTAATTGCTCACCATTATAAGTGTTCGTAGTAGACAGCGTGTAATTTTTTTTTGAAATCCAACTTTGAATAATACCTAATTTCTCAAACGGAGCATGAATAATCGCATGTATACGCATGTGAATCCTTAGTTAAAGTGCTTTAATCTTGTTTCTAGGCGTAATTTTATGGTGGGCCACTCGGGCTTAGTGATACTAAATATAACAGTATCTCGAATATATCCATCTTCCAAAATCATGTGATAACGAAGTATGCCCTCTTCTGTTGCACCAATTTTTTTGATTGCTGCGCGTGAACGGGAATTACGAGAATCAGTTGCAAATTCAACACGATTAACT
>Ga0207082_1098_pt1 | contig 18168 bp, 17 predicted proteins | sample Alteio_BWMinHeat_56_FD_153588 | JGI IMG/M metagenome (GOLD analysis project Ga0207082, IMG submission 153588) | Enriched cells from forest soil in Barre Woods Harvard Forest LTER site, Petersham, Massachusetts, United States -... | ecosystem: Environmental > Terrestrial > Soil > Temperate forest >...
AAAAATGCTATCGCAGTTGGCAAAAAATTACGAGCAGAGGGCGCTGATTTACTTGGAATTCGCTTGGATTCTGGCGATATTGCTGACCTTAGCATTAAAGCACGAACGCTACTCGATGATGCTGGATTTGAAAATACAGAAATACTCGCCAGCAACTCGCTTGATGAGTACGTCATTAACGATCTCAAACAAAAAAATGCAAAAGTATCTTCGTGGGGCGTTGGCACGAATCTCGCCACAGCTTATGATCAGCCAGCTCTCGATGGTGTTTATAAACTTTGCGCGCTGCGCGATGCCGATGGTAACTGGGATTACAAATTAAAATTATCCGAACAAGAAGTGAAAATTTCAAATCCAGGCCGGCATCAGATAAGACGTTTTTTCTACAATGATCGCTATGTGATGGATGTGATTTATGACCTCAGCTTAGGAATTTCAGATACGCCAGAGGCCATCTTGCTGGATAAATCCATGCCAAATATTCGGTTAGATGACTACGATGGATCCGCCGATCTCTTGCAACCTCTCTTCCAAAAAGGTGAACTCGTACAACAACAAGAAGTAATCCACGACATCAGAAAGCGTGCTGTTTCCGCAACAGAACACTTTCATCGCACACAGGGTGACAACATATACCCGGTGGGATTAGAGAAAAAATTATTTGAATTAAAGCAAACGTTAATTGACCGTATCCGCTATAAATCGTAGGGCAGAGCTTGCACGTTCTCAGCATTTTCCCGTAAGTGATAGGAGTTGATGGTACCCACAATGACACTACTCACCCCTGGTTTTGCAAAAACAAATCGCATGTTATCTGCAATGGATGAGCTCAAATGGCCACTATCAAGCGATTTTTTGATGAAGATACCTTTTTGTTTTTGATGTGCATACGCAATGACTTCGCTATCATCCGTGCAAGTTGAATTGAGTGTCACCATCGCCACATCTGCTAAATCAACCGTAAGCAAACCGCCTACCACGGTTTTACTCGACATGCCATACGCGCGAATTTTTCCCTCTTTTTTGAGCGTACTAAGCGTAGTAAAAATATTTTCTTGTTCGATAATACGTCTATCTTCTCCATTTGAATGGGCCAAAACAATATCAAGATAATCGGTTCGCAGTCTTTGTAAGCTGCGTTCAATGCTATGCGAAACCGCCTGCGGTGAAAAATCATAATGCGATTCACCATTTATAAATTCTTCGCCCACTTTGGTCGTGATAATCCAATCGTGGCGACTAACCCCCAGCAAGGCTCCCAATCGTTCTTCACTTGACCCATAAGCAGGTGCAGTATCAAGCAGATTAATACCTTGCTCTGTTGCAATTCTAAGCAAATTAACGATCTCATTATCCGATGGCAGTGCAAATGCAGTCGGGTACTTCACTCCTAGGTTGCGGCCAAATTTAACTGTGCCCAACCCTAGAATGCTAACCTCGATTCCACTTTGGCCTACGCTACGCTTTTGCAAAATGCATTCTCCCATATAGGTTTTGCAAGTGGCGGCATTGGCCAGGAACGTAATTCGCGTATATCAAAAAGCCGCGGTGATAATTGTAATTGGCGTAAATGCAACATAATATCATCAGCAAGTTTTGGTGCTAATGCGAGTTTCGTCGGCCACGCTACTATCATGTTTTTTATCACCTTACTCCATGCTGTTTCCGGCTTTAACCCGCTTTTTTGCAATGGTTCAGCCCTATCAATTGCAAATGATGCGAACTGTGCTGCAGTAAAATCTAACCATGGGAAGAGGGCGTGCAACTCATCGCGGGCAGCTTCAATTTGTGCGTGACTGTCACGACCCACACCCTCCTCGGCAAGCAAACCGCCCAAATACCAGATCGTACTACCATCATTTGCATGATGCGTAGTGATGGTAAGACGCGGCCTGCTCCCCAAGCCAAGGCAATGCGCATACAGTGGATAATCAAACGGCGTTTTCACAAGAACCATATGTAAGGGTCTACGCTGCATAGCGATTTCATTATTTTTAAGCTTGCGAATAATAACTTCATTGCCAGCACCTGCTGTGAAAATAAATTGTTGGGCTGTTACCTCCACCGACTTGCCTGACATATACACTGTCGCTGATACTAAGTTTCCTTGGTCATCTAATTTGAGTTCTTCGTCACACAAGGGCTCTATTTTGAAAACTGCATCTTGATTTGTCCTCACCATTTCACGTATGAGCACAGGCACATCAATGACCATCTCATCTAATGAAAAGATGTCACCTTTGAATCCTGGGTTTTGAAAAACAGTAGGATAGTCTGCCTTTGGCAGAGGCTCAACTTTGCTACTTAACGTAGCTCCTGCCAAAAAACCCGTGAGCTTGGAAGTAAATTTATGTGGAGCCCAGAGATATTGTTGTGATGAAAGAATAGGGACACCTGATAAATCGATCTCGCCTTTGCCACTTAAGCACGCCTTCCAATGAGCAGGCATAGACACCATGGTCTGTGCTTCTTTAGTCATCACACCCTGCAACGCATACTTCATGCCACCATGGATAATACCTTGTGATTTATGCGTTTGGCCTCCGCCCAAGGCGCCTGATTCAAATAAAAGTGCTGAGAAACCCGATTGACGTAATCGATTCAAGAGCCACAAACCTGCTATACCACCACCGAATATAACAACATCAGCTGCCGCTACTTTCTTCATACCATCCTTATCTCAATAATTTGATTTAATAATTTAAGCCACAATCTCTAATCGGATTTTAACTCTTTTGGATTGCAATAGTAAAATTTTCGGACAACAGTTAGAATAACGCCTTTAAAACTGTAATAGTAGCGTTAGCTATTTATCGCGTGTGGAATAATTTGAACATGAGTGAATTGCAAAAAAAAATTTGATGTCCTCGTTGTTGGCGGTGGTCATGCTGGCACAGAAGCAGCACTTGCCTCTGCGCGTATGGGTGCAAAAACACTATTGCTCAGTCACACCATTGAAACATTAGGACAAATGTCTTGCAACCCAGCCATTGGCGGCATAGGCAAAGGTCATTTGGTCAAAGAAATTGATGCTCTCGGTGGCGCCATGGCACGTGCAATCGACCGTGCTGGCATCCATTTTCGCATCCTGAACGCAAGTAAAGGCCCGGCAGTGCGAGCAACACGAGCCCAAGCCGACCGTGTTCTTTATAAGCAAGCTATTCGCCATCTACTTGAAACTCAACCCAATTTATTTCTTTTCCAGCAAGCGGTTGACGATATCCTCATCGAGCAAGACTGTGTTGTAGGTGTCATAACCCAAATGGGGCTACACATCCTAGCTAAAACCGTTGTCCTTACTGCGGGCACATTTCTTGCCGGCAAAATTCATATTGGCCTTGCCTCGTATGAGGGAGGCAGAGCAGGTGATCCACCCGCTAAAACATTGGCACAACGTTTGCGTGAGCTGCCTTTTCGTACCAATCGCTTAAAAACCGGCACACCACCACGCATCGATGGGCGGACTGTTGATTTTAGCGTCATGGAAAAACAAGCGGGCGACACCCCTACACCACATTTCTCCTTCATGGGTGATATCAAAGAACGTCCTCTGCAAATTTGCTGTTACATTACGCATACAAATGAACAAACCCATGACCATATTCGCAATGGATTATCCGAATCGCCCATGTATACAGGTATCATTGAAGGCATAGGACCGCGTTATTGCCCATCCATTGAAGATAAAATCATGCGTTTTGCTGATAAAACATCTCATCAAATTTTTGTAGAACCCGAAGGCTTAACGACAAGCGAACTCTACCCAAATGGTATTTCCACTAGTTTGCCATTCGCAACCCAAATTGAACTAGTCCGCTCCATTCGGGGCTTTGAAAATGCACACATCACACGTCCTGGCTATGCAATCGAATACGATTTTTTCGACCCTCGCGATCTAAAGCCAACCCTAGAAACCAAAGCCATTAACGGCCTCTTTTTTGCCGGACAAATTAATGGCACCACAGGATATGAAGAGGCGGGTGCGCAAGGCCTTATCGCTGGCATTAATGCAGCTCGCACCGTGCAAGACCTCGAACCTTGGAGCCCACGTCGTGATGAAGCCTATATCGGCGTATTAATAGATGATCTTGTGACTCGCGGCACAGAGGAACCGTACCGCATGTTCACGAGTCGTGCTGAATATCGTTTATTACTGCGAGAAGATAATGCCGATCTTCGTTTAACGCCTAAAGGTCACGAGCTTGGATTGGTTGACGCAAAACGTTGGGAGAATTTTGAACGTAAACGTCACGTAATCGAAGAAGAAAGGAATCGCCTACAAGCCACCTTCGTCCGACCCCATACCTCTGCTGCACAGAAAATTGAATCCTTATTAGGACAACCACTCGCTCATGAATATCGCATGATGGAATTACTACGCCGCCCTAATGTGTCTTATCTTGAATTAGTAGCAATTGAAGAATTAGGCCCAGGGATTACTGATGAAAAAGCAGCAGAACAAATTGAAATTCAAGCCAAATATGCTGGCTATATTGATAGGCAAGAAGAAGAAATTGCAAAATCAATACGACAAGAAACGCTGAAACTACCTGACGATCTGAACTATTCCGACATCGTGGGATTATCCAATGAAGTCCGGCAGAAGCTACATAGCGCACGCCCAGCAACCGTCGGTATAGCATCACGCATTCCGGGTATTACCCCCGCAGCCATTTCGTTACTATTGGTACATTTAAAAAAGCGTAAGATAGGGTGATCACGTTGCAAAACATAGACCTTTTACTGAGTAAAGCGTTGCAAGAAAATAATATACACATCGCAGACACCATGCAGCAAAAGCTCATCTACTATCTTGAACTCATGCAAACTTGGAATCGCGTATTCAATTTAACCACTATCACCCAACCACGAGACATGGTTTATCTACACCTGATTGATAGCCTTGTCGTTCAGCCTTATTTACAAGGCAACCACTTACTGGATGTCGGCACGGGAGCAGGCTTGCCTGGCATTCCGCTTGCCATCGTCAACCCTGAGCAACAATGGGTATTGCTGGATAAAAATAGCAAAAAAACACGCTTTTTGACCCAAGCTATCGCCGAATTACGCCTCACTAATGTGCAAATAATCCACCAACTGACTACGAATTTTCATCCAACGCAGTGTTTTGATAGTATTCTTTCTCGTGCTTTCGGTACGATACGATTATTCGTGGAATCGACTGAACATCTTCTTTGTCCGAATGGTAAATTCATCGCCATGAAAGGAAAATACCCACAGGACGAATTAGATGACGTACCCTATCGTTTTCATGTGCACGATGTCGCGCGTTTAGACATACAAGGAATTGATGTAGCACGTCATATTATTAGCCTACGTATTTCGTAACCGGTTACCAACAAGAGGGACAACAGTGGGAAAAATTATTGCAATCACCAATCAAAAAGGCGGCGTGGGCAAGACAACCACCAGCATTAACCTAGCCGCATCATTTGCAGCCATGAAACGTCATGTCATGCTGATTGATCTTGATCCCCAAGGAAATGCAACGGTAGGCAGCGGCGTGACTAAATCACAAATAAAATATTCATCCGACCACGTATTATGCAACCAAATTGACATCAAAGCCGCTCTGATCAACACGTCAAGTGGATTTGATTTGCTCGCAACAAATCAAGAATTAATTGTCGCTGAAATGCAATTATTGCAACTTCCACAACGCGAACAACGCTTAAAAACCATCTTGAGTTCCGTGAAAGCACAGTATGATTATATTCTCATTGATTGCCCCCCCTCACTCAGCATACTCACAGTGAATGCGCTCGTTGCAGCAGATTCAGTGTTAATTCCTATACAATGTGAGTACTTTGCATTGGAAGGATTGAGTAGTCTTCTCAACACGGTCGAACAAATTCGCAGTACGATTAATCCACGGCTACACATCGAGGGATTGCTACGCACGATGTATGATGGACGCAATCGATTAGCGATAGATGTGTCTTCGCAACTAGTAGAACATTTCCCTGAGCGCGTTTATCGTACTGTCATACCACGCAATGTCCGCCTTGCTGAAGCACCGAGTCATGGCACGCCAATATTACATTATGATGAAAAATCTCAAGGTGCTCTTGCTTATTTGGCGCTCGCTGGTGAGATTTTACGTCGTAGCGATAAGGCTGAGACCTGAAACTATAACTCGATAATCAAGTTTTTGGCAAAGACAAGCTATCAGAACGGGCGCTCGATGAAAAACTTGATTATCGAGTATAGGACTAAACGAATCGACACGTATCACCATAATAAGGATCAAAAGCAAAACGATATTGCGGTGGGTTAGCCGAATAATGGTCGTTATCGAGTAGTAAAATAAACTGATCCGCGCCAAGAGAGCGCCGCTCAACACAATCTTCATGCAAACATTGACTCACATACCACGTAAGGTGCGCACCAGGTGGTAGTTGGTCTGCTTCCACATCATCTTTTTCAAGATAAATAGAAGAAGTATTAGCTAAGCAAAGTATCATGGTGATATGGGTTGGCAACATCACCACGCGTATCCACTTGGGATCGCTTTTCGACACATTATAAATACAATGAATCGCTTCTTTGGGGCATACGGTTAACGCTGCATAAGAAGGTAATGTAAAAATTAACGCATTGAAGATAAAAAAAATAAACAAGAAGGCAAGCCTATTCATGAGGGAATCCTACTAAATTAATGCGTTACATTTTTCTTAGACAATTCTGAGATTAAATTATAGAGTTTATTGGTGTTACCACTAAGGACAAGTCGTTGCTTGAACCCACTGCATAGTCGCAGACATCGATGTCGTGGGGGCTGCACAACACTGATATTCCATACCAACACCTATGTCTAATGAAGCACTGACCCATATTTCGTCTAGGCTGCATAGATAGGGATACGCAGCATTAGTAGTACAATCCGGTGACATACTACCACCTCCACCGAAACCTTCTACAACATCGGTAGCTCCAGCGGTTTCGTTACCGTTAGTAGCAGGGGAAGTAGTACTACTAAGAGTAATCGGTAGTGACGTAGAACTAAGTTGCTTGCCACTCACTACTACTACGGGACACAAAATCATGGGTAGTGGGGGAGTTTGTACAGGAAATCCGCTGATGAACGCATCCCCCGAATTATCTGTCATACTAAAGGAATCTGCAGAGAACACTAAAACTCCCACAGTCATGAGTAGTAAAAAAACACGTACGCCGCTTTTCATGAATGCTCCTACACATGCACACGAAAAACACATCCTCACCAATCAGTATAGCGTAATTTCAGGCCTAATCCACGGTCATAACTACTGCAGTTTGGTCCCATAATCATACGATGATGGAGCAGGATTTGCAGTCGGTAGCGTTGATCCAGAATTTTGCATGCAATTGATTATAGGCACAAATATTTTATCAAGTGGTACCGTATTGCCTTGCGTCAATCCGCCTCGTTGCGCTTGCATCCAAGCTGTCGCCATGTCAACAACCTGTTTTTGAGACAACTCACATATTATGTGTTGTAACTCTTCTTTTGATGTGTCACTGCTTTGCAAATTGCAAAATGCGGTCTTACTGGGTTGTATTGTCCATTTCAATGTCGGCGTAGGAGAATAACCTACTATCGCACTCTTCAGTTGATTGCACACCGTGAGGGAGATAACAAATTCAAGACCATTTTTTGCTGTAATCAGGCAAGGTATGTCCTTTTTACACTGTGAAATCATTGTTTTAATCTCTCCCATCTCTTGATTTATCATTGCCACTTCTGTTGTTAGATTAGACGAGAGATTATTAGTAGGACTCACTGCAGTACCTTGAGCCTGTGCAGGATGCAATCCCAACCACAAGCCAGATGCAAGCAGCGTGAGGAAAATCTTAACGAGTAATACACACTTTTTATTGCATTTCATTGGCAAAATCCCTTGTACCATTGATAATGAAGTGAATACTATAATTATAAACGTGATCCTTTGCTTTCAACAAGTCAATCAAAATTCATGTATTTCACGTATAATGCTACCATTCTTAACCATCACCCTCTGGATCAAGTTATGCCATCTGAACGAAATAGACGTACCACTCATTTCGGCTACCGTGAAGTACCCGTGAATGAAAAAGCCAATCTCGTGGCCGATGTATTTCACTCTGTCGCATCAAAATATGATTTGATGAACGACCTCATGTCATTGGGTCTGCACAGGTTATGGAAGCGCTTTACGATTGAGCAAGCGGCCCTACGCCCAGGGAATGTAGTACTCGATGTCGCCTCAGGGACAGGTGATCTGGCCAAGGCATTCGCCAAAATCGTTGGCAGCCAGGGCAAAGTCGTGATGACCGACATCAACGAAGCCATGCTACAAGTAGGACGTAATAGGTTAATCGACTCCGGTATCTTAGGAAATGTAGAATGGGTACAAGCCGATGCAGAAAATTTACCCTTTGACCCCCATTATTTTGACTGTATTACGATTGCCTTTGGTTTACGCAATGTGACTCATAAAGTAGCAGCCATGCAATCGATGTACCGAATTCTGAAACCAGGCGGCAAACTATTAATACTTGAATTTTCGCGTCCACACCTAACCATTATTAATAAACTGTATGATATGTATTCATTTCATGTTATCCCCAAAATAGGTGCGCTGATCACCAATGACCCCGATAGTTATCAGTACCTAGTCGAATCCATACGCATGCATCCAGACCAAGAGACACTCAAAACAATGATGATAGAATCAGGCTTTGAAGATGTTGAATACTCTAACTTGAGCGGCGGCATCGTCGCCTTACATAAAGGGTATAAATACTAGTACTATGAAAAAAACCTTACTTGCATCCCTAACCAAGGCCATTAATGCCTATCTTGATCTCGATTCCGAATCCAAACAACGGTTAAAGAAACTGAAAGGCCATGTCATTACTATCGAGCTCCTGCCATTCCATTTCATTTTTCAATGCCTATTTTCTGAGCGTGGAATCGACATCCAAGCAGATGAGATGCTCGTAGCAGATGCCAAAATTCACGGCACACCCTTGCAAATGCTGGGCGTCATGATCAACAAAGACAACCGTCAGCGCTTTTTTGCTGATGATCTCATTATTGAAGGTAATGCTGAATTTGGGCAACAGGTGGTAGAATTGTTTGATGAATTGCACATTGATTGGGAAGAGTATCTTTCGCGTCTGATTGGAGACATACCTGCTTATCATACTGGTCGTTTCATTCGTGACATAAGTACCTGGTTGAAAAACACGGAGAAAAGTTTTGCAACCGATGTGAATGAATATGTTCATGAAGAAGCAAAGTGGTTACCTACGCGAGAAGCCTTACACGACTTTTTCGCTGAGATCGATACCCTACGTATGGACAATGATCGCCTAGAAGCCAAAGTAAAACAACTGCAGGCAATCATTATGGAACCCGAGGTAAAACAGTGAAAGTATTCACACGCTTATTTCGTTTAATTCGCATTAATTTCATATTAATGCGTTACAACATTGATGAGATTGTACTGGGTACGCATTGGTTTTATCCTCTGCGTTTCTTTGTCTACTTAAACCCCTACTACTGGATATTACGAAACAAGTTACCACGTGCTGAACGCATACGGCTCGCACTCGAAACACTAGGGCCGATTTTTGTCAAAGCCGGACAAATTATTTCCACACGACGTGACTTACTGCCTGATGATATCGCCATTGAGTTATCAAAACTTCAAGACCGCGTTCCACCTTTTCCCGGCAACGAAGCCAAAACCATTATAGAAGAAGCATTGCATTGCCACATTCACGATGCCTTCTCTACGTTTGATATGGATGCACTTGCCTCTGCCTCCATCGCACAAGTCCATGCGGCAACATTACAAAATGGCGATTCAATCGTCGTCAAAGTATTGCGCCCTAACATTAAAAAAATTATTGATCGCGACATTGACCTGCTCATGTCGCTTGCAAAAATTGCTGAACGTTATTGGTATAATGCGCGCCACTTCAAACCAAAACAACTTGTCACGGAAATAGCACAAACACTGTATGACGAGCTCGACTTGCGGCGCGAAGGTGCGAATGCTTCACAATTACGACGCAATTTTGCAGATTCCAAGATGTTGTATGTACCCAAAATTTTCTGGGAATTTTCTCGCTCGAATATATTAGTCATGGAGCGAATTCACGGTATACCCATCCATGATATTGAGAAATTGAAACAATCCGGTGTGAACACGCAAAAACTTGCCGAGCGAGGCATTGAAATATTCTTCACTCAAGTGTTTCGCGATAGTTTTTTCCACGCTGATTTGCATCCTGGAAATATTTTTGTTTCGGATAAAGATCCTGAAAATCCCACCTACATCGCTGTCGATTTTGGCATTGTGGGTTCGCTCAGCCACAACGATCAACGCTATCTTGCAGAAAACATGATTGCATTTTTTAAACGTGATTATCAGCGCGTCGCGGAATTGCATATCGCTTGTGGATGGTTGCACCCAGATACACGCATTGATCAATTCGAAGGCGCTATTCGCTCTGTTTCAGAGCCTATCTTTGAGCAACCCTTACGTGATATTTCTTTTGGCCAATTATTACTACACTTATTTCAAGTCGCGCGCAGATTTCATATCAACATTCAACCTCAACTCATTCTGTTGCAGAAATCACTACTCAGCATAGAAGGCTTGAGCAGACAGATTGCGCCCGATTTAGATCTATGGGCATCTGCATCACCTCAAATTGAAAAGTGGCTAAGAAAGCAAGTTGGCGCAAGAGCTTTCTTCCGCCGCATCCGCGCTAATTTGCCCTTGTTATCAGAACAATTGCCAGAACTACCTACGCTCATTTATGAAGTGCTGAAAGAAACAAAACACCAGCAAGAAAAATTACGTTTTGCACAAACCATAGCAAATTCCAATGCACACGAAGATAAAAATCGCGAGAGAATGTTGAAAATCGCCTATTTCTTAAGCGGTGTTGGCTTGACGTCGTTGTTAGTGCTTATCATGTTACATTAGAGTCTGTTAACATTCGCGGTGTGGATTTATTTTTTGTTAATTTAACTCGCAAACAGAGCTTGCCCCCGCACTGGTTGCGGGGAAGTTTGCGAGAGACAAATCCGATCAAGGAGAGCGTATTTGTCGGTTAAATTAACAAAAAATAAATCCACACCGCGAATGTTAACAGACTCTATGCTTGACGTTTATACCGTGTGAGCGCGGTCGCAATTTTATCTTCCGTCTCTTTATATTTCCACGTCATTCCTTTGTTACCATTAAACATAATGACAAATGCAAGTGGTTCTTTATTAGCACTCACCACGTAACCCGCAAGACTAACAACGCCTGAAATCGTGCCCGTTTTAGCTCGCACCTTGCGTGCAATATTACCCATGCGATGCTTTAAGGTGCCATCAATACCAGCAATCGGTAATGCCGAGATAAAAGGATCGCTGATCACACCATGGTGATAAGCAAAATCCAATACTTGCATCATTTGCGCAGGAGTCGCTAGATTGTCAGGAGATAAGCCAGACCCATCTAAAATTCTAAGACCCGATGTATTCACCCCAGCGTGCCTTGACAAAATTTGTGAAACTGCAACGCTACCATTCTCCCAGCTACCCGGACGATGCGTATATAATTGGCCTAACTTTTTAAAAAGTGCCCCAGCAATAACATTATCTGATTTCTTCAGCATATCGTTGATTAAATCTGATAATGGTTTAGATGCATGAAGGGCGATCATCGATGGGCGTTGAGGCGCTGTCCCAAATGTCACCGTCCCATATGTCTTGATTGATAATTGATTCAATATGCCCTTAAACAAAGCACGATTGTATTCAGGCACATCCGTCACCACATAACTCACGCCCCACGCATACGCACCTGTTGGCATACATCCATCAATTTCGAGCCCACTACTCAAGCTGCTTGATAAATGCAATGAACATGCCCGTGACCGACCGGATTTGGTAACAACATAGTTTCTGATAGTGGGATAAAAAAATCTCGGTGATGTCTCAACTTGGGCTGCTCGTCCCGCAACTTTGGATGATGTCACTTTAAAGGGTAGGCAATTATGGTTAATGATGCTTGCGCTAATCGGAGCCGCATAGCAATAATTTTTATCCTTCCACACCCAACCTGGCCCATAAAAACTCTGGTCATACGCTGTATTGTCGATGTAAACGTTTCCAGCGATTCCTTGGATTTGCTGGGATCTTAGATTGATCATTAACTCAACTAAATCGTTATACGTTAGGGATGGGTCGCCACTTAATACAATATAAAGATTACCTTGCAAGACCCCGTTTTTGACGGTACTCGCATCGGTTAAAAGCTGGGTGGCAAATCGATATTCCGGCTTTAAGAATAAAAGTGCAGCTTCTGCCGTAAGGACTTTTAATGTGCTTGCAGGTGTGAACAGTGTATGAATATTTCGCGCATAAAGCTGATCACCATACTGCATAGACCTAACATAAACGCCAAAATCAGCATTGGGACTGCCTGTGCTTATAATATAATTGAGCTGGCTTGCAAGTTGTGCACCTCCATAGACAATAGGGGGTGCTGAAACGATAGCAGGGTGTCTTTGTATTGGCTTATGCTTGTGTTTCGCCACCGCCGGATCGACTAAGCAACATGCCATCCATATACTAACAATCAAATATACTAGCCTCATTGAATCTCCATTATTCAGCAGATCCCACCTTTTATACTACACGTTTCGTCAAAATACGCCGCCCAAATTTATTGGGTAGCTACGATATGCCTTACTAAACATGCGATAATATGCGAATAACTTGGTATACTCAATTCCAATAGTAATAAATTGCACGAGCAATCTTGATAGAGGAGTTCTCATCATGATAAATATAAGAGAGTTTCTTGGCTTAGGCTATTATATAAGTGAACTCGATACGTTTCTTATGGGGTTTGATAAAAACCACCCTAGTATGTCTGTATCCCAGTCTAATGAAATTGGCAAATATTCGCGTATTTTCGCCATGCGTGACATACCCGCTGATAAGAAGGACCTTACCCACGAACCTAAAGAAGACGTCTGGGATAAGTTTTAGGAACGCAACCCAACCATGATAAAACGATTCCTCAACCAACTTATACCTTTTATTCTCATTGGCATCGCACTCGCTGCATTTGCTTTTGGCATCATGCTGCTTGCTTACTTATTCCTATTTGGCGCCATGGTTGGATTTATATTATTTATAGTTGCCTGGATACGCGAAAAATTCTTTTTGAAAAAAACGATAACTAAAACTAAAAAAACCACTGGCCGAATTATTGATTCCAATGATTGGAAGAAGATGTAAGGATGACATATAGACCGTAATTGATAAAGATTGAATAGGAAATAACAGCCGTTCCCGCTAAAAGCGCGGGACGGCTTAAATGTTTATATGCTCAATTCGAAATGAATTCGAATTGAGCACTTAGAGGGGAGAATCGCGATTCTCCCCTCTAAGAACACCCCATCGCGTAACGTTAGCGGGAACCACTGAGGAAATAACCAATGGCGCTTACATGGAAAGAGCAATTACAAACCAAATTAATACAACACCATGGCAATAAAAAAGGCCTTGCCCTCAGTAAAAATTACAGTCATGGGTTCCCTCTCAGTTATATCGATGATTATTCAGTTGATGTAGCCATCAATGATATTAACTATATTGAGCAGTTGTCTGCTGACAAACCTCTTGAAATACAATTGTATTTTTTGCCTCATGACACTGAAAACCCACTGCATCTTCGCTTATTTCAATGGCAAAAGCCTATCCCCTTATCTGACATCCTACCCATGCTTGAAAATCTCAATCTCCGCACCGACAACGAGAGCCCGCACAAAATTATCTTACCTAATGATCAACATGTTTGGATCAGCGACTTTACCGTTATTTATACGAAAGGCATTATTGACATAGATAAAATACAGGATTTATTTCAAGATGCCTTTACTAAAATTTATTTTGGCTTATCCGAAAACGATGGATTTAATAAATTAGTATTAGGCGCTTCTCTCTCTTGGCGCGAAATTATGATTTTGCGGACATACACAAAGTATCTTAGGCAAATGGGATTTCGCTTTACTCAAGCTTATATCGAAAAAGCTCTCATCAATAACACCGATATCGCCAACGATTTGATCCTGCTATTTGTGACCATGCATGATCCAAAAACTGGAAAAGATAGTTCACGAGCAATCAACATAGAGCAACAAATTTTGCAAGCACTGGAATCAGTCACGAGCTTAGACGAAGATAAAATTATTCGCTGCCTATTAAACCTAATCAAAGCCACTCTACGCACAAATTATTTTCAAACAAATGCTAACGGCAACCCAAGTGACTACCTTACAATCAAATTAAATTCACGCACTATCCCTGAATTGCCACTTCCCACACCCTTATATGAAATTTTTGTTTATTCACCCCGCTTTGAAGCTATCCATTTGCGTAACACCAAAGTCGCTCGCGGTGGCATTCGATGGTCAGATCGACATGAGGATTTTCGCACTGAAATATTAGGATTGATGAAAGCACAAGTTGTAAAAAACGCAGTCATCGTTCCCTCCGGCGCCAAGGGTGGATTCGTTTTAAAAGCATTACCACCACAAGCCACCCGAGAAATCATTCAAACTGAGGTGATTCAATGTTACAAGTCTTTCATTCGTGGTTTATTAGAAATTACCGATAATATCAAAGGAAAAAAGTTTATACGTCCCAAAAATGTTGTTTGCTATGACGATGTCGATCCTTACCTCGTGGTTGCTGCTGACAAAGGAACAGCTACTTTTTCTGATATCGCAAATAGCATTTCTAAAGAATATAATTTTTGGCTGGATGATGCCTTTGCTTCCGGTGGTTCAACCGGGTATGACCATAAAAAAATGGGGATAACTGCACGTGGCGCATGGGAATCCATTAAGCGTCATTTTCGCGAACTGGACATTGTCGCGGAAAAAACAGATATCACTGTGGTTGGCATTGGCGATATGAGCGGCGATGTATTTGGTAATGGCATGATATATTCAAAGCACATCAAACTCATTGCTGCATTCGATCACAGACATATTTTTATCGACCCCAATCCCGACTCTGACATTTCTTATTATGAGCGTATGCGTATTTTTAATTTGCCAACATCGTCATGGGAGGATTACAACCCCAAATTAATCTCCAAGGGTGGCGGCGTTTTCAAACGTAATCTTAAATTCATCACTCTGACACCGCAAATGAAACAAATACTGGGTGTTGAAGATAATACACTTGTGCCCAATGAACTCGTTCGATCGATATTAAAAGCACCCGTCGATTTATTATTTAATGGCGGCATCGGTACGTATGTCAAAGCAGGTACAGAAAATCAATCTGATGTTGGTGATCGCACTAATGATTATTGCCGCGTGAATGGCAGTGAATTGCAATGCAAAGTAGTGGGTGAAGGCGGCAACCTTGGATTCACCCAACTTGGCCGGGTTGAATTTGCGCTAAAAGGTGGCCTCATCAATACGGATTTTATTGATAATTCTGCAGGTGTTGATTGTTCCGATCACGAAGTTAACTTAAAAATTCTCTTAAATAATGATGTACACAAAGGAACGTTATCTCAGAAAAAACGGGATGCATTATTAGCCTCTTTAACAAAAGAAGTCGCCGAGCTTGTCCTACACGATAATTATCATCAAGCATTAGTAATGAGTTTTTCCGCGTTTGCATCAAAAAAAAATGTCAACTTGCATACTAACTACATTAAAGAACTCGAAAGCCAAGGCATTCTCAATCGACGCGTTGAATTTTTACCTAACGATAAAGAATTAGTTGAGCGTAAGACATCAAGTCTAGGTTTAACACGCCCTGAATTAGCGGTTTTACTTGCCTATACGAAAATCCATATCAAACACGAGATTCTTCAATCCAAATTAACCGAAGATCCCTATCTCAGCAACATATTGGATACTGCATTTCCTAAATCAATCAGGAAGAAATATTTAAGCACAATGAATGAGCATCGCTTGAAGCGAGACATTATAGCAACTCAGCTCAGCAACCAAATTGTCAACGAAATGGGCATCACTTTTGTTTATCGTCTGCAAATGGAGACGGGCGCAACGGTTGAAGAAATAGTCCGCGCTCATGCCGTTGCTTCGCGCATTTATGGAACACATGAACTACAAACACGCATTGTATCCTTGGACTTCAAAATATCAATGTCAGATCAATATGAAATTCTTTATAACATTCGTAATCTTATTAATCTCTCTACTCGCTGGTTCCTGCATAGCAATCATCTTAAGGGCGATCTAAAAACTCTCATTGAACATTATGCTATTCACATTAAAACGCTTGAAGCCATGATCCCCCATCTCATGGCGGGATTCACGAAACAATATTTGGAGTCTCTCACGGAGAAATTTATCACAGCGGGACTTTCCAAAGACATGGCGAGACAAATTGCTACTTACCGTGCTATTTATACCTCTCTTAATATCATCGATGTTGCATCTAACAATCATTTTGATTTAATAAAAACCGCTAAAGTTTACTTTGCTGGTGGTGAGCGTATTAACTTAGTCTGGTTTCGTGATCAAATAGCTAACGACTCACGTGAAGGACATTGGAATACCCTTGCCCGTCTCACGCTACGCGATGAATTAGATATCTCTCAACGAGCGTTAGCTGTAGCCATTATGAATACAGATAAAAAAGAAGTGAACACCACCAAGCTGATTGAAAAATGGGCCAATAACAACCAACGTGCTCTTGACCGCTGGGACAGGCTACTCTCTATGTTACATAGCAGCACTAACATCGAATACACTATGTTTTTTATTGCCATTCGCGAATTGATAAGCTTGATTATCACGAGTGCAACATCAAGTTAAATTAATATACTAGAGGTACTAATGGAGATCCTTCGAGCAAAAAATACAATGATTTCTCTACCCCGTGAACGGTTACATGGCCAAACTCGAGTTATGCCAAAACAGTATTGAGAGCTTGTGTCCCTACCTGTATGTTTATATAATGCCCAACAAATACTATCAGCATAATAAATTATTCATACATAACGGGGGTTAGCAACATGCTCATTCGCTCTCAAGTAGTAAACATGATTAAAGGCCGCCACGATAGTGGCAGTTTATTTTCTCTACTGCCTCGGGAAATAATTCGTCGTCTCAAGTATTCTCCAACGCCTGATCAAGATTTCCTAGACGCTTTAAAAGACGCGGCTGATGGAAAACTGGAAGAATTAAGGGCCAAGCTCGAAAAGAACCCTCTATTAGTACTTCATGCAGGTGATGTTGTCACACCAGCTGGTCTTCTGGTTCTCGACACGACCTTGTTAGAATGTGCGATAGGTGGCGGGGAAGATAAAGAAATGATAGAGATGATCAAATCTTATTTTTCCAAATTACCAGGCGGTGATGAAGCAATGGAGAGCCAGATTGCACGCTATAGGCCGTGTATTAAAGAGATGCAGAATCAAAAACATGATGACCTGACTTGGCTAATTGAGATTGTTAAAAACAGTTCTCTTGCTGATGTGGCTGCCGAACTTGCTACCGGAGCTGATTATGATGAGACGTATCAAAGCCCGCTTCGCGATGCATTAAATAAGTTCAGAAAAGAAAAGCTCGATCCTAAACATCGTGTCATCACTAAACCTCAAATGCATTGCAATTATCACAATCTCACCCATGCTTTCGATATTCGTAGTCGTGAATGGAGTAATTTAAAAGAAGAAAGAATTCATTTGGTAGAACAGCAAATAATCGGTTTTATCGCGTTGGTAGAATTGCCGGCGTATGAGAGGTATGTATTCGCGCGAGGTCAAGCTGATAAGGCCATTGAAGGCAAAGGAATAGAGAGATCATTACAATATCAATACAGTGCAGGCGAGTTTCCTTGCTATGACGCTCGTCTTGTTGATTCTCATTCTGGGGTTGGGTTCAATTCGGTCGTTAGTCTATATGGTGGCTGGACCGGCCACGCTCACTGGGGGCTATCAGGCGATTTTTACAAAAATTATGTCGAGCAAAAACTTCAAACTGTTCATCACTCAATTCATGGCAACGCATTATTAACTTCCGTATCATTTAATAAAGTAAAGTGAAATATAACGAAGATTAATTTGGTGGATTACGGCAAAAAACGCCTAGTCCACCCTTGACGACAAGCCC
>Ga0207082_1099_pt1 | contig 18091 bp, 15 predicted proteins | sample Alteio_BWMinHeat_56_FD_153588 | JGI IMG/M metagenome (GOLD analysis project Ga0207082, IMG submission 153588) | Enriched cells from forest soil in Barre Woods Harvard Forest LTER site, Petersham, Massachusetts, United States -... | ecosystem: Environmental > Terrestrial > Soil > Temperate forest >...
CCCATGCAGATGTACGTAAAACAACCGGGCCACTCATACCCCAATGCGTAATAAGCAATGGACCACGTTCACCGATCTTTGTGCCTTGTATCTTGATAGTAACAGAAGGCACTGCTAATCCCATCAATTCTGTGATCGGATGTTTGGGAATATTGAATGTAAATAATGACGGTACCGGTTTCTGTATGGTATGTCCCAAACCAGTCAACCATTTGTATTGTTCTGCTTTGGGGAATCCACCTGTTGCTATAAGTATTTTATCTGCCTCATATGTTGAGCCATCTGCAAAATGAATGAGCAATACCCCATCCTTTTTTTCTATACTGTCAACAGCTTTATTGTATCGTATCTGTATATGGTTCTTCAGCATAGCCTCCCAAATACAATCTATGATCGTTTGGGAACTATCTGTGACAGGGAACATCCTGCCATCTGTTTCAGTCTTAAGTTTTACCCCCCTTTGTTCAAACCAATTTATGGTGTCTTGTGGTGTGAATTGATATAGCGACCTTTTTAAAAGCGCTTTTCCTCTTGGATATCGTTCTAATAATTCTGGCACCTCAAAACAGGCATGGGTTACATTGCACCTGCCACCACCCGATGCTTTTACTTTCTGAAGGGCTTTAGATGTTTTTTCAAATACAATAACTTCCTGTCCTTCGGCATAAGGGATATTGGCTGCAGCAAAGCAACCTGCAGCACCGGCACCTATGATAGCAATACGCATTATTTAGGCTTCAACCTTATTTGGAGATTTTACATTGGCCTCTACCACTGCTATAGCCACCATATTCACTATCTGGCGAACTGAGCTACCTAACTGCAACACATGCACAGGTTTGCGCAACCCCATCAGTATCGGCCCTATAGCTTCTGAACCACCTACTTCCTGCAACAAATGATATGCAATATTACCTGCAGCAAGATTAGGGAAGATCAAAACATTCGGTGCCTCATTCACAAGATCAGAGAACGGATAGTTCTCTCTCAGCAGCTCTTTATTAAAAGCAACTCCAGCCTGCATCTCACCATCTATTACCATTTCAGGATGTATTTTCTTGATACGTTCTACTACATTACGCACAAGTATTGCTTCAGGAGCATTGGTGCTTCCAAAATTCGAATACGAAAGCATGGCTATACGTGGCTTGATATTCAAATGCTCTACTGTTTTTGCTGTAAGCAAAGTAATATCCATCAACTCATCTTCTGTAGGATTAAAGTTGACTGTCGTATCGGCAAAGAACAATGGCCCTTTCTTGGTAAGCATAATGTACATACCAGCTACTCGTTTAGCATGGTCTTCCACTCCTATGATCTCTAAAGCTGGCCTCAAAGTATCAGGGTATCTGCGGGTCAATCCAGAGATCAGGGCATCAGCATCACCTGTTTCTACCATCATACAACCATAATAAGGACGCTCACGCATCACTTTTACTGCCTCATATGAATTGTAACCACGACGTTGACGTTTTTCAAAAAACAATACACCATATTCTTGTCTCTTTAAATAGCTAGCATCACTATTCGGATCAATAATGGTAACATCATGCAGTTGCAGATCATTATTGTCTATAAGGGCACGTATCCTGCGTACATCACCCAGTAGTATTGGCGTAGCAATACCCTCATCTTTCACAATCTGGGCTGCTTTCAATACTTTCAGGTTCTCGGCTTCTGCAAATACCACTCGCTTAGGACTTTGTTTTGCCTTATTGATAATAAATCGAAGGATATTATCATCTGCACCTAATCTCTTGTATAGTTCTGCTTCGTAAGCCTCCCAATCTTTGATAGGCTTCTTAGCAACACCACTATCCATAGCCGCTTTCGCGACAGCGGGCGCAACAGTTACCAAAAGCCTTGGATCTATAGGTTTAGGAATGATATAGGTTGGTCCAAAATGGAGGCTCTTCTCATTATAGGCCACATTTACTATATCCGGTACCGGATCTTTGGCAAGAGCTGCTAATGCCTTTACAGCAGCCAATTTCATTTCTTCATTAATGGTAGTAGCTCTTACATCCAATGCCCCACGAAATATATACGGAAACCCTAGTACATTATTTACCTGGTTAGGATAATCACTACGGCCGGTTGCCATAATAATATCCGGACGGGCAGCAATGGCTTCTTCATATGGTATTTCAGGATTAGGATTAGCCAAAGCAAAAACGATAGGATTAGCTGCCATACCCTTTACCATCTCTTGCGATACTATATTGCCTTTAGACAAACCAATAAACACATCAGCACCTTTCATTTCATCTGTAAGGCTGGTTATCTCCCCATCATGGGCAAATTGTTGCTTATGTTCATCCAGGTCTGTTCTGCTTTTAGTTATCAAGCCTTTGCTGTCGAACATATACATGTTCTCGACCGTAGCACCCAACTGCAGGTATATCTTACAGCATGAAATTGCTGAAGCTCCGGCTCCACTTATCACAAACTTTACATCTCCTATCTTCTTATTCACTACTTCCAATGCATTAAGCAAAGCCGCACCTGAAATGATAGCAGTACCATGCTGGTCATCATGCATAACAGGTATACTCAGTTCTTGTTTCAGCCTTCTTTCTATCTCAAAACACTCTGGTGATTTGATATCTTCCAGGTTAATACCTCCAAAAGTGGGCTCAAGTGCTTTTACAACTGTAACAAACTCATCAATATCTCTCGAATTCAACTCAATATCGAAAACATCTATATCGGCAAATATTTTGAACAGGATACCCTTACCCTCCATAACCGGCTTAGAAGCCTCAGGGCCTATATCACCTAAACCCAATACTGCTGTACCGTTGCTGATAACTGCAACCAGGTTTCCCTTAGCGGTATAACGGTATACATTCTCGACATTTGCACTGATCTCCAGGCACGGCTCTGCCACCCCCGGTGAATATGCTAATGCAAGGTCCCTTTGCGTTTTTGTTTCTTTGGTTGGAATTACTTCTATCTTTCCCGGCCTGCCCTTCTCATGATATTCCAGTGCGTCTTCCTTTCTAATTAATTGTGCCATTGTTCTTTATTGATCCCTTAAAATTACGAATTGTGGATAGAATGGTAATAACTCTTTTAAATGATTTTAATTAAAGCCTGAAAGTATTAATTTTAGGTATATTAGTTCTCATGATTGTTATCATACAAGTAGGCCTATGGACAGAGAAGAACACTATTTGATACCGGAAAACAGAAAAGGCATACAGGTAGACCTGGTATATGAAGCTCAATATGAAAGTGTTGAAGATGCTGAAGACCTGTTTGTCGATGCCATGAAAAGACTACTGATTGTCAATAAATGGCATCAATACGCTGAAAATGTATCAGTAAAATTGATGGATAATCATAACAAAGAGGTGATTAGAAGGGCACATAGTGGGGATCGGCTACAAGTTATAATAGAGAGAAACGATCCTGCTCTTTTTTCAATAGATGCTATAGAATATGATGATTACCCTGATGAGAATAAAGAAAGTATAGCCATAAGGGTTTCCCCAATAGATGAAACAGGTGCTGGTACAATTGAACCAGATTTTGCCACAAGTACTTTAGTAATAGAACGTGAAAAAGAAAAACTGATTGCCTCTTACCATGGCAGAAATAATGATATTGATACCAAAGAATCACCTGATGAATGGCAAGGACTTAATGAAAAAAAGATACAGGAGTTCATTACAAACATCATTTCTTTTTAAGAACTCCTAATAAGCTAAATTATGTGATAAGAGTAAACTTGAAGTCAAAAAAAAATTGATAGATCATGAAACGTTCTTTACTTCTATTTTTACTATTTATTGCATTTAATACAAATGCACAATTAGCCGCCAATCTGGCCATACAGCTTACTGCTACAGCACAAACAAGCCCGGCACAAATAAAAATATCATGGCCCCCAATTACATCTGATACCGGATATACTTATTCCGTTTATAAAAAATCAATAACTGCGACTTCTTGGGGCGCTCCCATCGCCGCTCTTACCAAATCAGACAGTTCATATACCGACAACAGTGTAATAATAGATTCCGCATATGAATACAACGTTACTGAAAATGGTGGAAAATATGCAACAGGTTATATCTATGCTGGTATTAAGAATCCTGCTATTCATAATAGAGGTACTTTGATCATGATGATAGACTCTGTTTTTACTGATTCTTGCTCGTCGCAGTTAACGCAACTCATGAAAGACATTAATGGTGATGGCTGGCAGGTAATACGACATGACATATCACGCAATCTTTCAGATACATCAGTACATAGCATGATTGTACATGACTACCAGACACAACCAAATGTAAAAGCTGTATTATTATTAGGTCATATTGCGGTACCGTATAGTGGAAGCTTAAATCCTGATGGGCACCCGAATCACCTTGGCGCCTGGCCTGCAGATGTATATTATGGCTCCATGAATAGTTCCGCATGGACCGATTATTACGCTTACGATACTGCCGCAGGCACAATAGCCGCAAACATAAATATACCGGGAGATGGCAAATTTGACCAAACCGTAATCCCTACAGTTGTTTCTTTACAGGTTAGCAGGGTCGATTTCAACAATATGCCTTCATTTAGCAAAACAGAGGTGCAAATGATGCGATCTTACCTAACAAAAGACCACATATACAAAATGGACTCTTTGACAATGGTTCATAGGGCATTGATAGATGATAATTTCGGGTATTTTGGCGGTGAGGCTTTTGCTGCAAATGGCTGGAGAAACTTCCCACCTTTGGTTGGCAAAAATAATATACAGGCCATTCACATGATCGCTTCATTAAATGATTCAACCTGCCAATGGGCATATGGTTGTGGTGGCGGCTCCTTTACAAGTGCCGGAGGAATAGGCACTACAACAGATTTTGCTACAAATAATGTCAATGCAATTTTTACAATGATATTTGGCAGTTATTTTGGTGATTGGAACGTACAAAATGATTTTATGCGGGCACCATTATGTTCCAATACACCGGCATTAACATCCTGCTGGGCAGGAAGACCAAACTGGTATTTCCATCATATGGCCTTGGGGCAAAATATCGGGTATAGCACTGTTGTCACCCAAAGCAATTCCAGTCTCTATACTCCAAATTATGGCGCAACAGGTATTCATATTGCACTAATGGGCGACCTCACACTTCGTACAGACTATATAAAACCTGTTTCAAATCTTGCAATTTCGACATCTGCATCTGGCGGAGCAACTATTACATGGAGCAAATCTCCTGACACTACAGTTATTGGCTACTATATATACAGGGCTGATAGTATTTGGGGCACATATTCCAAAATATCAAACTTGCTTACTTCGCTGACATTTAATGATGCCAATACCAGCAATACGAAAACAGGGCTAAAATATTATATGGTTCGACCTGTAAAATTACAAACAACACCATCAGGCAATTATTACAATCTTGGAATTGGAGTCACAGACACAGCAACAGTAAAATATCATGTTGGTATCATTGCGATCAATAATGCAGCTGAAAATATCATCGTCTACCCTAACCCTGCATACAATAGCCTGCATATATCGGTTAGTTCAACTGAAAATATTTGCACACAATACAATATCATTGATATAAATGGTAAAGTATTACTGACTGCTAAAACACTATTACAGATCGGGAATAACAATTTCACAATAGATATTACTAAACTACCGGCAGGTAACTATTTACTGCAAATGAGTAATGCCGATGCTATTAAGTGGATCAAACTATAAAATCACAGTTTCATCTTACTGTACTGCCTTGTCTTGGCATATTTTACATAAGCATAAAAAGCAGCGCTTTTGCAGATCAGGTAACCATAGTACCCGTCTAAAAAACCTCCTCTAAAAATAAAACGGCTGAAGAATAACCATTTAGGCATGAACCATAATTTCAACAATGAGACATGCTTACCTTTCTCTACATCGCTTAACGCACCAATTTCTGAGTATAATTCTATTTTTCTTATGTGCTCAGATATGGTATTGTAGCTGTAATGATGCAAGTCGCCTTTTAATGTACCAACTTGTCCATGTGTATCGTGCAAAAACCATTCTTCATGTACCTTATCCTGGCTAATGCTTCCTTTGTTTCGATTCCATAAACGTATCTTATAACTTGGGTACCAACCACTATGTTTTATCCACTTGCCACAATAGTTAGTGAGTATATTTACTCTGTACGCATCAAATTTCGGAGCTTCTTTTATAGAAAGAATACTTTCTTTTAGATTAGATGACACTTCCTCATCCGCATCAACCGACAATATCCATTCATTGCTTGCCTGGCTTTGTGCAAAATGCTTTTGTTCACCAAAGCCTGTGAATTTATTAGACATGACCCTTGCTCCAAGACCAGATGCTATTTCTACTGTTTTATCAGTAGAGTCATTATCAACAACAATGATCTCATCTGCTATACCTTCTAATGAATGGATACATCTTCCAATATTCCTCTCCTCGTTCTTAGTAATAATGACTGCACTTATTTTGGTCACAAGGTCATATTTTAAATAAACCAACTATGCTAATAGTAGTTATATACACAACAAAATAACCAGCTATTAATGAATTAAACAAAAATAGCTAAAAACCACTATTGTAAAATAACGACAAATCTTCTCATCTTTGGTAAAACAAACAGTATCATGCGCCTTCATTGGCTTTTACCATCAATAAGCGGCATCCCGGTACTCATGTACCACAGGATTTGGCCAGGCATAAGCGATGGACTGACCATTACACCTGAAAAACTAAAAGAACAGTGGGCGTACCTTAAAAATGAAGGGTATCAGACGCTTGACTTAAACGAATTTCTACAAATAGCAAAAGAAGGTAAACAATACCCTGAAAAATCTATTTTGATAAGCTTTGATGATGGGTATAAAAACAACCTCCAATATGTATATCCGCTTTTGAAAGAAATGAGCTGGCAAGCTGTATTTTTTATCATATGCGACACTCTGGATAATACTGCAACAAAAGAAAACGACCCTGTTAATGCAAAAATGAATATTGAAGAACTGAAACAACTTGATCCATCTATTGTTCAATTAGCACTCCACGGTTATCATCATGAAGATTTTACAAATGCTGGGGTCGATGAACTTTCAGGTATTATCCAAAGCTCAGTTAAAGCTTTTGAGAATAGCGGCCTTGTATTTCATAAAGTATTGGCATACCCATATGGAGCAAGACCTAAAAACAAATCCTCTTTTAAAACTTTCAAAAATTGGATGTTGAAAAATGGTATTGAAGCCGCCTTCCGCATAGGTAATAAACCATGCAAAGTACCTGCAAATGATATATATGAAATCAAGCGAATTGACATAAAAGGCACAGATAGTATCGAGGACCTTAAGATCAAACTCAAAAAAGGAAAGCTAAAGCCATTTTAATTTAGTAATAACAAGGTTTTCATAATGTCATCTATATATGCCATCCCCGCACTTGCTTGCTTTTTATCATACATAAAGGAGAACTGTATCTCCCTTTTATTATGATGTATGAAATAGATGATACACCTGTTCATATCAGCAGGCATTATTTTTGTCTCAAAATGAAGTACAATCGTTTTTTTCGGGTAATATTTTGATCTACTACAGGATACGAGTATCAGTGAAGAATCTCCTTGCAATATCCGCAATTGGTTTTGAAGATCCGCTTTGGCACAATCCATATATGTGGCAGACCTCGAAAACATACTATCTCTCACAGATATGATGAAGACTATTCCATTTACCTCGTCAAAATAAGTATTATCAGAAAGAGAGTCCCTCAATGTATCAGGCATCGGCTGCATACTGGAAGGGGTAATGAACTGGTAACCAACCTCTTTGTTAGTAATAGTAGTTTGAGAAAAAGATTGAAAACTACTGGCTAGCAGCAATAATAACAGGCAAATATTTTTTAAGCCTTTCATAACCATATAACAATCAGTATAAATATACTAATTATTGTAAAGTTATTACCCATTCTTCATTCTTATCATCTATAATTGAAATACCCGCATTTAATATTGTGATAAGTAGCTTATTTATTTTAAGCAATCGCAGTTATCTTGTCCTTTTTCGAGCTTTGAATTCGTCATTGGGGTAGGATTTTGTTAACTTTTAAAACATTGTATATGCCTAAGACCATCACGCAAAAGATCGTTTTCAAAAACACCAGTTCAGGCAAATTGTATGATATGTTCCTGGATTCAAAACATCATGCGGCTTTAACTGGCACAGCTTCAGCAAAAATATCAGGTAAAGAAGGTGCAAAATTTTCGGTTTGTGATGATTATGCCAAAGGAAAAAACCTACAGTTGATACCCGGCAAGCTGATCATACAATCATGGTATGCCAGCGATTGGGAGGATAGAGAAGTAAACTCTACTTTTATCCTGCTATTTGAACAAAATGGGAAGGACACAATCATTTTTATGACCCATGCTAATATTCCAGACAAAGAAGCTGACGATATCAAACAAGGCTGGACAGAATACTACTGGAAACCATGGAAGAAATACCTTTCAGAAATCAGATAAGCTTATTTGTATTGCAATCTGATACCTGTCATCCAATTGATACCTGGCATTGGACGATATGCAATGACATCGTATTTATTGTTCCAGATATTATTGCATTGTGCATTGAATGATAGCAGAAATTCTTTGATAGGATAGGTGTACATCAATTGCAGATTACCAATATTATAAGGCAGTTCATACTCCGATTCATCTGTAGTGATAAACCTGTAACCCGTATAGGTATGGTTATAATTGAAATAAAACTCTTTAAATGCAAAACCAATATTCATCTGCTCATTGTACCGAGGTGTATAAGGTATTTGTTTGCCTATGCTTCCATCATTAGGTATATAACTTGAAGTAGTTGTAGCCAATACGTATGAAGTATTAATACCGGCATGAAATTTCCATTTTTTGAAACTGTATTGAAAACTATTTTCTGTTTCCACTCCCCTGCTATATACAGTAGCAATATTATGAGGGGTCCAGAATGCGCCACCGAACCATGCTATCCAGTTATTGATATTACGGTTAAAATAAGAAAGCTCATGTTGCAATTGAAACCCTGAATTATTTTTCAGTTTTATTATATAACCACCATCTTCATTCCAACCTTCTTCAGGTTTCAGGCTGGCATTACCACCGGGAAAATAATACAGTTCATTCAAAGTAGGCACGCGATAGGTACGTTGCACATTGGCTTTTAAAGACAACCAATGTGTAAGCATAAAAGAGGCATCAACGCCCGGCAGTAGAATATTGTTACTGTTTACGATCTCTTCACGCAGGTTAGCTGCGATATCTAATTTATGATCAAAAAAGCCGGCATCATAGGTGGTAGCAATAGCCGATCTCGATTGTTGTTTGATCTGCCCGTTTGTGGGCAATTGCATCCAGGCTATTTGTACAGGCACAAAAACCAGGAATTTGTTGTTATTGTTTATAATATGCTTCCATCCCAATTCCTGGTAGTACTGATATACTGTGTTATCTGTTACTACTTCTATAGATGTATCAGTATAATGCATCTTATCTTGAGTAAAGGAGGCCTTACTATAAATAGTATTGTTTCTGTTTTGCTTATTCCAATCCAGTAACATTCTTAAAGAATTATTTCTGAGGTCTTTTACCGAGTATTGCTCAAACAATGCAGGTGGTATCTCCCGGTCATATTGTTGATACCATAATGATAAACTCAATACCTGTTCCTTATTTATTTGATAAGCCGTATTCAATTGAATCCCACCTCCATGCAATAAGGCATTGGGCATAGTCATATTTGCACCGTTAGCGTCAGTGTAAGGGAAATCATTTTTTGCAGCCTGCCAGATACCATTCACAGCTACATACCATTTCTTAGTATTGAAAGCTGCTTTTATACCTATGGTGTACTGGGCAAAGCTACCTGCACCCATAAATAAAGATACTTTGGGCCTACTATTGGTATCAAACACTGGCTTTGCATCATCCAACAAAACAGCACCGCCAACATTACCACTACCCCACAAAGCAGCTGAACTACCATATACAACATTTACATTCCCAGTCAGCAAGATAGGTAATGAAGAAACATCTGCAATACCAAGAGCTGCATTTTGAATGGGCACTCCATTCCAAAGCACTATAGATTGCGCAGCAGAAGCCCCACGAAAATTGAGTGTAGCAAGGTTATTGAACCCATAAGATTTAATAAAAATACTGGATTGCTGCGAAAGCAAATTGGATATATTCTGGAATTGGTATTGTTCTAAGGTAATACTATCAAAACCCTTCACTTTCTGCCCTGGTGAAAAATCAAGACGTTTATCTGTTGATGTATGTTCCGTATGCTTTCCAATTACCTTAACATCATGCAATGTATCCCTTATCTCCTGCGCTTGCATACCAATGGTATACAATAGCAGTAGCAATACACAAAATGATATTCTGGATAAATACATAAGCGTTTTTAGGGTGTATCAAAATAAAAATGCCCGGGCCCAACAGCTGTATTGAACTGTTTCAGTTTTGTTCCATCCTGCCTATAAATACTAACAATCCCTTTTTGCACAAAACCTTTCGGGTCGCCTACATATATATAGCCTGTTTGTGGGTCTATACCTAACCCCCAAAAATATTCTAATGAGCTTGATTGTATAAAAGCAGACGGGGGAAGTGTATTATCATGAATAGACATTCTATAAATACCATTGTACTGGCTACCTCCATTATAATTTGCTTCAATAAAATACAAAGTATCTTTCGACAAATTGAATACCGGTTTGATAGGATCTGCGCTGGCAGGGAATGCGTATGTTTCAAGTATAGCGTCATCTGAAGGGTCAATTCGGGTCAGAAAAGCAGCCCTATGATCTGGCACATTACCGGATAATACCCAAAGCATCTGCTCTTTATCCATCACTATCTCTTGCGGTGCATAGCCCGGCAAACTAATTGTTTGGACTATCTTATCTGTTGTTATGTCAATACCATAAAGTTTATTGCCGGTAGTATCCCAGGTACAGATATAGGCTATGTTGTTGTATAGTAGCATACCCTCAGGATTTTGAGATGGCATATCTATACTCCCGGTAACAGACATGGTTTGCTGGTTAATTATGTACAATTTATTGCTAAACAAAGTAGACACATAAGCCTTACTATTACTTACTGGTAATATATATCTTGGTTTGGGAACATTAATGCTCGCATTTTGCTTCCATGTATGCCTGTCTACAACAACTATTTTATCAGAATTATTAACACACAGCAACAAATTATCACCCACTCTCAGCATACTCTGAAACACATCTCCCATAGACTGTCCATTTGCTGATTTATATACATCAGTATATGTGCTATCAGTAGCAGGTTTGTATAAGGTCAATGCAGCATTACCATATCCAAAATTACCTTCACACACAACATATACATTAGCTGTACTGTCATTCTTAGGTGCATTAAAACTGGTATCAGGCTTGTCTTTTACACAAGCAGAAAATATAACTAAAAAGAAGAACCCTAAAATTTTACTACCTTTTCTACCCATCTGCTGCCATTTGTATCCTGCAATACAAAATAATAGACCCCACTGTTATATTTTGAAAGATCTACCCTGTTTGTGCCTTGTAATATGGTTTGTGATAACAATGTCTTGCCTGTAATATCTGTTACAGTTACCTCCAATGTTTCTTGTTTGTTTGTTATAGACACGCCGTTAGTAGTTGGATTAGGGTAAATGCTTACTATGGCATTATTAGAAACATTCGTTACAGCTGTAGGCTTAATATGAATAGCCCCAACAGCATCCAGGTCAAAACCTCCTGTTGCATATGGTGTAGGATATGGATCATTGATGATATTGCCATCTTTGTCGTGTGTTGCTCCGTTACCAATAGAACCAACTACATCTACCACACGTACGTGTGTTATATTGTTAATATCCAATCCGGGAGTCCCGGCTAATTCATTCAGATCAAAAGGTGTTCCATAATTAGCAATATATTTCCCGGCAAGGTTATTCAACAAACTTGCATCCATATAATCGCCCGCACCTCTTATTTGCACAGTATCCTGTGTATGAGAGGTAGTTTGGAAACGGAAAAAATGTACACCATCCGAACTTACTTCTACAAATGCAAGTTCAAGAAATGCTTGTGTAGCATCTACCGGATTGGCAAAACCATTTTCAAAAACAGCAAAATCAGGTCCAGGTCCATCATAAATATTTCCCGAAAAAGTTAAAACCGCTATCCCACTGTCACCTAAGCTTACTGTAGAAACATCAGAAGCACCGAGCGCTAAACTACTATCACCTGCGGTAACATATCCCAGTGATTTTTGATTGATATCTTTATAACCACGCACCACAGTGCAACCGGTAGCCCAGCCCGTAAACTGGCTACTGGAGCCAATAATAGCTGTGCTTCCGGCAACACCTGCCTGCGGTGCGAATTGTGCACTAACAGTAGATAGCAGAAAATAAAAACTAAAAAATAAACCTGTAGTTTTCATACTATTGTTTTATAAAGCGCATGGTTGCTTCCTGATCTTTTCCCTTCAGTTGTAATATATACATACCGGCTGATAAACCAGAAGTATTGATCTGCGTGGTAGCACTGTTTACTTGTTGTTCTGCAATTATTCTACCCTGCATATCCATTATTACAGCTTGCTGTATTGCAGTACTATCAATTAATTCAACATTCAACACATTGGTTGCTGGCATCGGATATACTTTAGCTGCAACCCTTGACGGACTATTGCTAACAGACAAACCTGAATTATGTGGTGTAAAATCATCCATACAGAAATAAGCTGGTGTGTTCATACCATAAGTGCCGGTGTCACTCGAACTTAATACAAATGAAAGGCTATCTACATCACCCAGCGGTAACAAATTTACCCAATTCCATGTTGTTGTCATGGTCCATTTGGTACTATCCGTAGATCGGTAATCTGCGAGATAATAAGAAACAGTATCTGCTTTCAAAGTACCACCTGAATAACCAAATACACTTAATTTGAACCAATCACGACCATGACTAGGGGTGAATTTAGTAGTGTCATTTGTCTTTTTAGGATTCCCGAATTTTACATAAGAGAAGGAATTACCATTTTTCATTTGTGCGTAGGTGTAAGTAGAGTTATTTATATAAAAACCTTCTACTGGTTTACCTTTTGCAGTACCTAAAAGATTTACTGTAAGTCCACTATAACCAACAAAAGCAACTGCATAATTAGAGCCACTGTGTGCAGATGCACTACGTGATGAGTTGGAATGTAAATAATCTCCGTGGGTACTATCTTTTACATTAGAATACACAAAACCATAACTTAAAAACTGAGCACCATAACCCGTATCATACACACAAGGAAAATAGGCGAGGCTATCTGTAAACCCTACATCTTTTCCGGGTTTCGTGTAGTTCACATAAAAAGTATCCGATTTGGATAAAGACAGGTCATCAAAATTTGAGACTGTTTGGGCATTTGCCTGAAGCGCCATAAAGGCGATGGTAATAGAAAGTAAAAATGTACGCATAGCAGTATATTGATTAAAATATAAACAACTTGCCTACGCTGCAATAGACTATACCAGTGAGTAACAAAACAGTAAAAATGAATGTACTGGTTTGTTGCTTACCTGTGCTTCTATTCCCGAAAGCAGCGATAAGATAAAATATTCCAAAGGCAGGTCTTCTGACTCGCTCCACCTCTTGCGGCCTTCCCATTTCTATCAGAAACAGTGGCTAATGCAGGAAGCAAAAGGCTATTACGGAGCTCACAGCATCGGGTAATGTCCGGGATTTACACCCGGTTCCCTTTTCATCTCGTACTTAAATTTCGGAGAACCTTTGCGATGCAAATGTATAAAAAAATCTGAACCACAATTTTTTTGAAGAAAAAAATTGTGAACATTAAAAAAATATATGTAACGTAGAAAATCTTTAAATCCTATTAATCCCGATTCAATTACGGCCCAATATCCTTTGTCTCTGCGCCTCATACATGATCATTCCTGCTGCTACAGACACATTTAAAGAATCGAAATCAGCCGCCATAGGTATGCGTATCAGCTGGTCAGCACGTCTTATTACATCTTTACTGATACCTGTATCTTCAGCACCCATTACAACCGTAGTTGGCAAGGTCAGGTCACTTTCATAAACAGGTATGCTACCCTTCATTTGTGTACCTAATACTTGTATACCATTCAATCTAAGTACATCAATAGCTTGCTCAACAGATGGTATGCGACAAAGCATTATTTTACGCAAAGCACCTGCAGAAGTTTTAATAGCCTCTTCAGTAAGTGATGCGGCATGCGATGTTGGTAAGATCAATCCTTGTGCACCACAGCATAAAGCACTCCTGGCAATAGCGCCCACATTACGCACATCGGTTACACCATCCAGCAAAATAAAAAGTGGTGTTTTACCTTCATCAACAACATAAGATATGGCCGATTGCAAGTCAACATAATGCAACAAGGATGTCCAGGCTATAACACCCTGGTGTTGCGCTTTGGTCATGCTGTTCAGTTTCTCTACCGGCACCTGGCTGATAGGCACTTGCCTTTCTCGGGCCAATTGTTTGATGGAAATTATTTCAGGTCCTGAAGCAGAACGCAACAAGAATATTTTTTCTATCACAGAACCGCTTTCCAGCGCTTCCATCACAGGTTTGCGGCCAATAAGTAATGGCAAAGAGCTCGCTGGTTTCATTTATATTATCTAGAACTATTTAAAACTATTATAATCATTTCACATTCCTTACCTCGTCCGCCGAAGCCTTGGCGAAGGAGGATCAACCTAATTCGACCTTATCATAAACGTCATTGGCATACCTGCTGCAGATTTACCATCAGGACGTATCAGTTTTACCTGGTCAAAATATACGGTGTCTCCTTTTTTTGTCCTGTCATACAAATTACTATACTCATCATGAGCTAAGAAACTTGTCAATGTATCTCCGGGACAATACTCTTCATGATAATCACTGGTTAGGAAAAGTGTTCCTTCAGCATCTTCATACAATTTCACCTCAGCATAGGTAAGCATAAACCCCGCAACCTTAAATGGATGTCCAGCAGAATCACTGGCTGTCAATCCTTGCTTTAACAATGAATCAAACAAAGTCTTTGAAATAGGTCCACCAGTCAGTTTAGAATGCCCCAAATACACAGGAAATCTGGTCCTGTCTATTTTGATATGCTTTTCTTCCCCCTCTTTTTTCTCAGTTTGTGCATTGATAGAAAAGGCTGTCAAAGCGAGCAAGGCAATAAATAATATACCGGTAGTGTATTTCATCTACAATTGTCTTCTACTTTTTAAAGTTACAGCAAACTAAGACTTTCTTCAATAGCTTTTATTTTAGCAAGCGCATCGGCCTGTTTCTTTCTTTCATTATCTATCACTTCGGGTTTGGCATTGTTTACAAAACGCTCATTCCCTAATTTTTTCTCTACACTTACCAAAAAGCCTTTCAGATAATCCAGCTCTTTCTCCATCTGGTCTCTCTGCAAACCACTATCTACATTTTCAGCATTGCTTTCTATATACAGTTTATCTGTTTGTACCACTATAGATATAGCACCTTGCTTTGCCTCTTCGGTATAGCCAATGGTATCCGCATTTACCTGTCTGCGCAATATATCCTGCACCAGCTCATAAACAGCATGGTGTTTGGTATCTATCCACAGCTTTATAGTATCCTTAGGTTTTAACTGGTTCTTATTCCTTGTATCTCTTACCGCAGTAATAACCTGCTGCAGAAAACTACCTTGTTTTAATATCTCATGATTTACAACGTCTGAAGGTTCCAATTGTTTTACAATAAGATCATGCCCGGCAGCACGTGTCCGGATGGTATGATATATTTCTTCCGTTACAAATGGCATGTATGGATGCAGCAACTGCAACAACTGTTCGTATATATCCAGTGTACGTTGATATACATAAGTAGATACAGGTGCATCCTGTGCAGGTTTTACCCATTCCAGGTACCATGAACAGAAATCATCCCAGATCAATGAGTAGACAGTTTTCAATCCCTCACTCAACCTAAAGTCTTTATACAATTCTGTTATCTCCTGCGATACCGCTTTCAATCTCTGCTCCATCCAGTCTATCGCAAATCTTACCTTACTATCTTCTACATTATCCAATACCCTTCCTTCCCAGCCTTTCACCAGCTTCATGGCATTCCACATTTTATTGCAGAAATTACGTCCCTGCTCCAATGTGGTCTCATCATACAACAGGTCATTACCTGCCGGCGATGATATCATAACACTAAAACGTACTGCATCACAACCATAATCATCTATCAGTTGCAACAGGTCAGGAGAGTTACCCAATGACTTACTCATTTTCCTACCCTGCTTATCTCTTACAATACCCGTAAAATATACTTTATCAAAAGGCTTGTCACCCATGAACTCATACCCTGCCATGATCATACGTGCTACCCAGAAGAAAATGATCTCCGGTGCCGTAACAAGTGTATTGGTTGGGTAATAGTATTTCAGCTCTTTATTATTTGGATTCTTGTTCCAGTCAAAAACCTCCATCGGCCACAACCAACTGCTGAACCAGGTATCAAGCACATCATCATCTTGTCTTAATTCAGGTTTTGCAGCAGATAATTCTGGCTTTTTCTCACGGTATTGTGCATAGGCACGCTCTTCATTTTCTGCTATGTACATACCACCCTCACTGTCATACCACGCCGGTATACGTTGCCCCCATGATAGTTGGCGACTGATGCACCAATCCCTGATATTCTCCATCCACCTGCTATAAAGGTTCTTGAATTTAGCCGGGTGGAATTCTATTTTATCCGTTAATACAGCTTCCAATGCGGGTTTAGCCATGGTCTGCATATTGCACCACCACTGCATAGAGAGCCTTGGCTCAATCACGGCATCTGTACGTTCAGAATAACCAACCTGGTTGATATATTCTTCTTCTTTTACAAGATTGCCTGCCGTACGCAGGTCTTCAATTATTTTCTTACGTACTACAAATCTGTCTAACCCCGTATACAACTGTGCAGCCTCACTCATGGTGCCATCTGCATTCAGTGTATCTATTACCGGCAAGCCATGTTTCAAGCCAAGATTATAGTCATTGATATCATGTGCAGGTGTTACTTTCAGCGCACCTGTACCAAATTCCTTGTCTATATAGGTATCAAAAATGATCGGTATCTTTCTGTTGATAAGCGGAACAAAGCAATACTTACCTGCCAAATGTGTATACCGTTCATCATCAGGATGCACACATACTGCCGTATCACCCAATATGGTTTCAGGCCTTACAGTTGCAATAGTGATGTATTCTTCTTTGTCGCCTTCTATACGATAGCGAACATAGTATAGTTTCGAATTGGTCTGTTTATAAATTACCTCTTCATCACTCAACGCTGTCTTTGCCTTAGGGTCCCAGTTGATCATCTTCACCCCGCGATAGATATGACCCTTGTTATACAGCTCGTTAAAAACCCTTATTACAGCAGCATAATAATTATCATCCATCGTAAATGCCGTACGGTCCCAATCACAGGCACAACCCAGTTTTTTTAGTTGTTGCAGTATGATACCACCGTATTTTTCCTTCCATTCCCAGGCATATTTCAAAAACTCCTCGCGGCTTAGTTTGTTCTTATCAATACCCCTATCACGAAGCATAGCTACAACCTTAGCCTCTGTGGCTATAGATGCATGGTCTGTACCTGGTACCCAAACCGTATTATAGCCCAGCATTTTGGCACGGCGTATCAGTATATCCTGTACGGTATCATTAAGGGCATGGCCCATATGCAGCACCCCTGTCACATTAGGTGGGGGTATCACTATAGTATATGGCGGACGGTCATCCGGCTCAGACTTAAAATACCCCGAACTATTCCAATGCTCGTACCAATTAGCTTCCGCTTGCCTGTGCTGAAAATTCTTACTTAACTCCATGATTGCCTGCAAAGATAATGTCTTGTGGCAGAACCTGAAACAGCTTTAAATGTGATCATATTCTTTATTCTAATTATAAATAATGATTAGTACTATGTGAAATCAAATAAATACAAAATCATTCCTTTAT
>Ga0207082_1100_pt1 | contig 17854 bp, 20 predicted proteins | sample Alteio_BWMinHeat_56_FD_153588 | JGI IMG/M metagenome (GOLD analysis project Ga0207082, IMG submission 153588) | Enriched cells from forest soil in Barre Woods Harvard Forest LTER site, Petersham, Massachusetts, United States -... | ecosystem: Environmental > Terrestrial > Soil > Temperate forest >...
GTTTTTGCCGAAAATTGGCAAATTCTTGGATTGCTTTTGGCTAAATTGCGGTGGTAAAATTCTAAAAATGGACATGACGACCTTCGAACCGATAGAAAAGATAAAAAGACAATTCCTGCCGGAAGATTTTAAACTCACCACCTGGGATGCACTCCAACCTTATTTCGAAAAACTGCTGAATCAGGAACTGAACAGCAAGGCCAAACTGGAAAAATGGCTGCAAGACATCAGCGAACTGGAAGCAGTGATAAGTGAGGATGCCTGCTGGAGACAGATCAATATGACCTGCGACACCACCAACCCGGCATTCGAAGAAGCATTTACCTATTTCTGCATGGAGATAGAACCTAAAATGAAGCCTTATGGGTTTGAACTGAATAAAAAACTGGTGGCCTGCCCTTTTACCAAAGAGCTGGATCCTAATTTATACTTCCCTTACCTGCGTAGTGTAGACAATGCCATTAAGCTATACCGCGAGGAGAATGTAGCTATACAGGCAGAGCTGAGTATGCTGGCGCAACAGTACGGTGTGCTGTCCAGTAAGATGAGTGTGGAGATAGATGGTAAAGAATACACCCTGCAACAGGCAGCAAAATTCTTGCAGCAGCCCGATAGGAAATTGCGCGAGACCGTCTTCAACAAAATAGCCACACGCAGACTGCAAGACAAAGACCAACTGAACGAACTGTTTGATAAACTTTTAGAGCGCCGCCAGCAGGTAGCAAAAAATGCCGGCTTCGATAATTACAGGGATTATAAATTCCGCGAGCTGGGCAGGTTCGATTATACACCCGAAGATTGCTTTGCTTTTCACCAGGCGGTAAAAGAACATATACTGCCCCTGCAGGCCATGCTTACCGAGCACAGGCGCAAAAGATTAGGACTTGATGTGATGCGCCCCTGGGATGGTGATGCAGAACCGGAAGGCACACAACCATTGCACCCGTTTGAGACTGGTACAGAACTGACAGGCAAAGCCATTGAAGTATTTGGCGACCTGCGCAATTATTTCAGCGGATGTTTGGAGACCATGAAAGAAATGCACCGCCTGGACTTGGAGAGCCGTAAAGGCAAAGCGCCAGGTGGCTACAACTGCCCGCTGGCAGAGACCGGTGTGCCATTTATATTTATGAATGCTGCCGGTACCATTGGTGATGTGATCACCATGATGCACGAAGGCGGCCATGCGGTACACTCCTTCTTATCTCACGATCTGAAACTGAGTGCATTTAAAGAATACCCGATGGAAATTGCCGAACTGGCAAGTATGAGCATGGAGCTATTCTCTATGGAGCATTGGGATGTATTCTTTAAAAACCCAACCGACCTGAAACGTGCACAACTGGAAGAACTGGAACGCGTGATAACCGTACTACCATGGATAGCAACTATTGATAAATACCAGCACTGGATATACACCAACCCCGGCCATACCATAGCACAAAGAGAAAAAGCCTGGATTGATATACTCAACGAATTCTCAACCGGCCTTACCGACTGGACAGGTTTTGAAGAATACCGCACTAACTTCTGGCAGAAGCAATTGCATTTGTTTGAAGTGCCTTTCTATTATATAGAATACGGTATTGCACAACTGGGTGCCATAGCCATGTGGCGCCAATACCGCGAAACAAAAACTGCTGCGCTTGACAACTATATGAAAGCACTGAGCCTGGGCTATACCAAGACCCTTAAAGAACTCTATGCCACCGCAGGTATCAAATTCGATTTTTCACCCGCTTATGTAAAAGAGTTAGGCGGTTTTGTGAAGGACAGATTGAAAGAGGCGGGGGTGAATTAATAGTGATTATGTTTTACAAGGTTTTGGGAGTCTAATTTAGACTCTCAATTAAATACGAATTAACAACAAAAATGAACAGTAGTAGAAAAGTGACTTCAAGAATTATTTACTACAAACGTATTGTCCTCTTCCATAATGCTAAATAATGTTGAAATATTCCCAAATCTATAAATAACGCGATTTTCAGGGTAGGTAAACATAGCAAAAGCTGTCGGTTCCCATACCGACTCAAAGCTAATACTAAAGCCATTTTTATATAAATTTTCAACCCTGCGCAAATTTTCATAAGACGTCCAAATAACGGGTACAAGCTTAAAATCCAGATAGGTGGTTTCGCCATCTCTTTTGTCATTTAATTTGGCGACTAATTTGTCAGTTAGTAACTTATCTAAATCTATATGCGCATCTTCTACATGTACATTCACGACCTCAATTAAATGAGATTCGGTGTCGTCACGCTTTTTTATTAAAAAATCAGCGGTTTTTTTGTTTACGATTTTACTTTCAATTTCCGATAGATAATAATCTTTACTTCTTAGTAAATTATTAAGAATTAATAGTTCGCCTAGGTAGTTGTAGTATTTTGAATCGAAACTCACTAAGAGATTGTAAACTGTGGTTCGTAATTTCTTTTTTTCACTTATTGACAAATTATCGGTTAATTCCTCCAATGTTTTCTTTATAAAGGCCAAAAGCATGGTTGCTTTAAGCTCGCCTTTAATCGAACTTGTTATAAGGTCATAAATATTACTTTTTACTAGCAAGTATTCATTATTTTTAAAATACTCTTTTTTTCTTTTTTCGTAAATCCTAATGAAGTTTCTATTTAATTTCTTCCATTGATAATTTGTTAATTTTTGTTCATTTAATAATTCGAAAATTATAGGTAAGTGTGATTTAAGCATCACTTCTAAGTTGATTGAGTTCTCAGTCATGATATGTCGCGAATTATAGCTTTCGTTAAGCAGTCCATTTCATCACACTCTAATTTTTTGCAAAATCCGGATACTCTTGTATCAAGTCTTTGATAACTAATTTTTCATCAATTTCGGGATCCAGATATTTAATATATCTTTTATTAAAACAAAGCCTGCAAATCTTGATACTCTGATCTCTCAATTTTAGTGACCCACTTTGAGAAAATTCAGTTTCTCTCTCTAAATTCAATAACGGATAAAAGCTCTTTATGTTTATTTTCCCAAAAATTAGACCATCGTCATTTAATGTATTTCTTACTAAATCGTACTTAGTAATTAGGAGCTTTTTAAATAGGGTTGCTTTGTGCAGATTTGCAATTTTTGTATCTCTTAGTCTTTTTATTTCCCAAATATCTCCCAGGTCTGTCAGAGAATTTAAAAAGAATACTCCTTGCTCGTAAACCGACATTTGAGCTCTTAGTATCTTTACGTAATCATACTTTTCTTTTTCTGAAAGAAATTGTTGATTGTCAACATAAGTGACCGCTTGAAAAATGTTTCTATAATAGTGACCTAGCCTTCTTACATGTCCGGAATAATATTTTGGCCTAAAATTTTCATCTGAATCAATACTGTCTTTGTATATAGCTTTTTTATCTTTAAAATCTATTGAATCAAAATAGTCCTTGTTTGAAAACCTTTTTTCTAAAATTGGAAGAGAATCCTTACCGGCACCATAGAAAACACATTGGTAAATAAAATTAACAGCCTCTCTGATTTCATCGGGACTATTAAAGTCGTGTTTAGAAAAAAGCTCTTCAAGTAAATCTCTGATTTCGTAGTAGACAACGGTAAAAACTTGATTGCCTTTAAAGTTTTTCTCTCCTGAATTTTTAGGATCCCTATATTTTAACAGGTTTACGTTTTCTCTATGATAGTCTATGAATTTAAAAAAACGGTTTTCAAATTCTGAAATTTGATTAACCTTATCCTGCTTTTTTGCGGTATTTAATTGACTTGTTAAAGTAAGGTACAACAAGAAAGCGGTTAATAATGTCGCGAAAAAGACAAGGTAGTTTGGCAAATTTTGAAAATCTTCTCCAAAGTCAATCTCCCATGTAGGGTATGGATTAAAGCTTGCGTCAATTATGAAATATATGGGAATGCTTAAACCTAGTATTAAAAGCCATGTTTTAGGGATTATTGGTAGCAGACTTAATTTATTTAAGGAAAACCAATTGAATAACGATACCAGAATTAATGCAGTGACTATACTTAGAAAAATATGCAGCCATATAACTGGATCCGTTAAAATGGAAATCAAAAAAATAACGGCTGATGATGCAACTGCTGCAAACAAATGCAGATTTCCCAATTTCCAGAGCCAAGTACCTTTGTAATACTTAATATATAAAACGGTACCAAGGTATGATAAAAAGAAAGCAGCAATGATTTTTATGAAGAACATAAGCTCGTTTTATTTTGTAGAAGATGTTATGTCTATACAATATATAAATATTTGCTTTATCGTTTCGGACTAAGTTTAAAAAACTCACTAGTCCTCGTTTATAACGATGATTCCATGTCACAGCGTTTGCAACGCGCGTTATTGAAAGAGCTAAACTGGCGTGACTTTGTAGCCAAGCTTTATGTAAAGGCAACTCGTGCCAACATAAATTAGCCGGTTTGCGAATTTTATCTTTCATAATGAGAACAAAGCCGGAAATCTTACCTTTGTTTATGCGATTTTTCACCCTCATTCTTTGCCTGTTTTCATTATCTGCCTCCGCTCAAAATAGCGTAGACTGTGCTGCTTTGGCGAAAAAGGAGGTTGAGATGGACACAACGGCTTTAAGGCAATCATTAAATGACTTGAAGCATTGCGGTCTAGATAGCATCGACGAATACTTATTTTGTAACACGCCGTCATTTGCTGCCATAGCTGTTCAATTATTCAACACACACAAGTCACTTACCTACGGTGATTTTTTGCATTACGTAGATTCAATAAAGCAGCAGCCGGAGTACAGGGAAATGAAGGCTAAAATTGTGGCGTTTTGGCGGGTTGGTGATAAAATTGCTTCTTTAAATACCTGGGCGCAAGACACACAGCCAATTAGCGATATGGGATTTAGTTCTACCGAGTTATTGTCTGCGAGAAATATACTTGAACGACATCAAAATCAGGAGTGGACATACAAACAGTTATTTTCTTATAGCGCCCAAATACAGAAAGAAGAAAGCAAAGAAAAAGAGGACAGGCGGGAAGTGCAACTTAGCCTCGCCATTCAAAAGCAGATGGAATATTTCGCTTCGTATTGTGATACGGCTTTGATGAAGCTGACACCGTTTGGACTGTTAACTTTTACTTCCTACAAAGCAGGTCTTGCCTGTGCAAGGAAAATGAACAGGAAAGCAATCGTCTACTTTGAAGGCAACTATGCGGTCAACTGCCGAAAATTCGAAGAGATGGTATTGAGAAATGCAGAGGTTAGTGAATACATAAATAATAACTGCGTCTTTATAGACTTAAAATGCGACGATGAAACACCGCTTCCTAAGCCAGTTAAGAATATTAAAACTATTGGTGATGAGAACGAGGAGATAGAAGAGCGTATATATCATGTCAGCACGCAACCATTGATCGTAGTATTGAATGCACAGGGCAAAGAAGTAGCGAGGTCATTTTATACAACCAATCCTGGTGAGTTTATGGAGCTTTTGAGAAAATAGTGCAACATAATTCCAACGATAATCCTCGTTGCAACTTTCCCTATAGCTAATCATCATTTTTTGCTACACTGTATTTGCCGCTTTCAATCAGTATGGGCACTTCAGTACTATATGCAGTTTGGGATTGTTGTAGCATACCCTCGATGTAAAGCATAGCCGTATACTCATCAGGCTTTAAACCTGTTCGTATCAGTTGTACCATCACCGTTTGTACTTCGCCGGGGCCTAACACAAAATTTCTTGGAAAAATATGAATGTGCTGCGCCATAGCGGTTTGGTTGGAATCCTGATCTGTTTGCTTTTCGAATATTCCGCTATCATTCAGCGTGTACTTCGCTGTCGAGACTATGAACCGGATACTATCATCCTGGTTATTGGCTATTTCAAATTTTTGGACGGTGGTATGGAAGCTTAATATTATTTGCCTGTCCAACTCCTGAGCCTTCAGTGAAGTTGATATGCCACTAAACAGCACACAAGCCAATATGAATCTTAAGTACATCTGATCTAGTTCATACCTAATATCCTTTTATTTGTTAGTTTGGTATTACTGCCCGATCTCCAACCTGTTTATTGGCTATTTTATCTATCAGTTAGCGGCAGTCCCTCTATACCATTTTCTCTCTTTTTATTAAGGGGAAATAAAACTAGCAGTTCTTTTTATATTTCAAAATGATCTCAATCAGATTTTTAATATATGCAATTGTATCTAAATGCATAGTTTGCTGATTTGTAATAAATGATTTTTTGCTGCTTAATTAAAAGCTGGGACCTTGCTAAATCATCAAATGCAGCTCAATTTTTATTCAGGCGCCTTTTTTTGTCCGGCAAATAATTGGTGCAGCAAAAAATAGAGAACAAGCTATACCTGAAGCTATAGCAACTAACCCATCCCTCAGCCGGACAAAAAGCCAGCGCCCCACAATAGTAAGACTACGAAACACGCAGTAGAGCTTGCCCGCAGTCAGCGGAGCTATGGACTAAGGGGCTCCTTTTTTTGGTTACTTTTTTTGGAGCGGCAAAAAAAGTAACAGAAGCTTGGAAGAGATATAAAGCCCCATTCATTACAAGGAGGAGCAAATAGGAACGAGGCGTGTGGATTTCTTAGTTGAAGGTATAGTGTCAATTGAACTAAAAGCTTTGATAAAACTTGAGGATGTGCATCTCGCGCAAGCGATCAACTATCTGGAAGCGTACAATTTAGAGATCGGGATGTTGATAAATTTTGGTGGAAAGAGTTTAGAATTTAGAAGGCTCATCAACACAAGATCTAAAGTAAAATAAGCACTATACAAATCAGCGAGATCACCCTAATCAGCGACAATCAACGGTTCAGACAACTATATTGCCCAAACAACTCCCCGGCTTACCCCATAGTAACGAAGGCTTGAGGGAGAAATAAAGCTCAAGCCTCCGTTCTAAAGTATAATAGAACCACACAACCAATGTGGATATCTTCCCAAATAAAGATTTGGATTCCCTTTCTCGATATTTCCCCCGATTTAAATGTGGTTTTAGGATTATCATCTAAAAAAATCGTAAATTTATGTCATGGCAACTAAGAAAAAAGTTGTAGATAAGCAAGCCAATACAACTGAACCTCTTACAAAAAGAGTATTGATACGTGCTGCGAAGGCAGGGATACGAAAAGCTGCTGAAGAAACAATGGAAATAATGGGTTTTACCGTTGTAGCACACGGTGGATGGGTAGTAAAAAAATATGCAGATGGCAGGATCGAGAAGTTGTCAAAAATAGCTCCTGTACAAAAGCCTCAACGCATTGTCCTCAAGTAAACGAACTCCGCAATTACGTATGCGGGTATTTGCCGGCCCTAATGGCTCGGGTAAAAGTTCCGTTATAAATTATATCAGGACACAAAAAGTAAATGGACATCTTATAGATTTTGGCTACTATATTAATGCTGATGATATAGCAGGTGCGTTACTAAAAGATGGAGTTTTTTTATTCCAAAAATTTGAACTGATCATAAATAATAAAGAGTTTCAGGATAGAGCAATAGCATCGGGACTGATAAACAAGGATTTTAATTTAGAACAATTCAAAACTTGTTATACATTTTCTGATAATGCTATTAAATTAAAACTCAAAGCTGCTAAAAAAATTGGTATAGATAATCCCGACGAACGGATAGCTCAAATAATTGCCGATTTCCTGCGCAATAAATTATTATTAGAGAAGAAGAAATTTTCTTTCGAAACCGTGTTTTCGCACCCAGGTAAATTAGACATAATGAAACAGGCGATAGCGGCGGGATATAAAGTTTATCTATATTTTGTTTCTACGGCGTCTTCAGAGATCAATAAATATAGGGTGGAGGCACGTAAAACAAAGGGTGGGCATGATGTTCCGAAAGACAAGATCGATAGCAGGTATTTACGCTCTATGGAACTGCTTTATGAGGCCAGTCAGTTAGCGTATCAGGCATTTTATTTTGATAATTCGTTAGAAGGTAAAGAGTTTACCATGTTTGCGCATTTCAAAAAAACAGGTGCAAAAAAGAAATGGGACAAAATTGACCCTAAAACAATCCCGGGTTGGTTCATCCAGTATTATCTCAACAAACAGGGGAAAGAATAATATTCCGAAAACGAACAAAGACGAATAAGAAGATATTACCCAAACAACTCTCCAGCCTTACTCAAACTCTCTGGCTTACCTACATCAATAAAAATATCTTTGGTGTGATCAAAGCCTTTGATAACATGCGCTTGAGCAAAATGCAGGTACACATCTATCATCGAGAACTTGTCTTTAAAAGGCATATCAAAAATAGCAGGAGATAAAACCTGTACACCACTAAAAGCAAAAGGAACTAAGGATAAAACCTCGCGCACTATTTTTTGTTCGCCGGTAGCCGTATTGGTCCAGCCGCAGAGCAGCATATGTTCATCAAACAATAACTGTCGTGATGAATTGCGGTGCATCACAGCCAGCGTAGCCATCGCATCACTTGCTGCATGTGCAGCTATCATTTTATCGAGGGCAAGATTGGTGAGCACATCTACATTCATCACCACAAAAGCGGTTTCATTTTTAAAATAGGGTGCAGCTTTTAACAAGCCCCCACCTGTTTCCAAAACTGCATCGCGCTCGTCAGAGATGGTTATGTTGCTGCCAAAACCTTTATTGTCATTAAGTACCTGTTCTATCTGGTCAGCAAAATGGTGTACATTCACGATCACATCATAGATACCAAACCTTTGCAGGTATTTGATATTATGTTCAAGTAAGGTTTTATCATTCACCTCAGCAAGGGCTTTGGGGTGCTTGTCTGTAAATGGTTTTAAACGGGTGCCGAGCCCGGCCGCAAATAGCATGGCTTTCATGTAGCTAAATTAGCCAATTTGACAATGAGGCAATTAGTCAATTGGTATATATTATAAATTAACGCTGCAAAATCTTGAATTGTCAGATAGCATGGCTACTTTTGTCGCGAAAATTAAAAATAACATATGTCGTTAGTAGTAGTAGGTACCATGGCTTTTGATGCATTGGAGACCCCTTTTGGAAAAGTAGACAAGATCATTGGTGGATCAGGCATATACCTGGCATGGGCGGCATCTAATTTTACCCAGCCTATCAAACAGATATCAATCATAGGTGGCGATTTTCCACAGGAAGAAATGACCAAACTCGAAACTCGTGGTGTGAATTTTGACGGTGTGGAAGTGGTAAAAGATGGCAAAAGCTTTTTTTGGAGTGGCCGTTACCATATGGATATGAATACCCGCGATACACTGGTTACAGAACTGAACGTATTGGCACAATTCGATCCTAAAGTACCGGAGAGCTACCAGGATGCAGAATTCCTGATGCTGGGCAACCTGGCACCTGCTGTGCAGATCAGTGTCATCAATCAACTGAAAGTACGTCCTAAGCTAATAGTTATGGATACTATGAACTTCTGGATGGATGTGGCCATGGATGATTTGAAAAAAGTATTGACCATGGTAGATGTGCTGATGGTGAACGACAGCGAAGCACGCCAGTTGAGCGGCGAATACTCCATTGTAAAAGCAGCAGCTAAGATACAGGCTATGGGTCCTAAGTTCCTGATCATTAAGAAAGGTGAACACGGTGCCTTACTGTTCCACAACAAAAAAGTATTCTATGCTCCTGCACTGCCATTAGAAGATGTGTTTGACCCAACCGGTGCCGGCGATACATTCGCAGGTGGTTTCATTGGTCATATTGCACGTACCAAAGACATCTCATTCGAGAATATGAAGACAGCAATCATAGTAGGTTCTGCAATGGCATCTTTCTGTGTGGAGAAATTCGGTCCTACACGCCTGCAGGAAATAACTAAAGAAGATATCGAAGACCGTATTGATGAGTTTGTGGAGTTGATGAACTTTGATATTAGTCTGGTTTAGAACCAGGATTAAATGGATTTAAGGATTTTCCGGGTTACAATATATTTTAGAATGCCCTGCGATTGTGGGGCATTCTTTATAATTGGCCATAACGATATATTAATAATACCTTTAAGCAAGTTGTTAAAGAAATTAAAAATCGCATTTATTTAGCTTTGATAAAATGAATGGGCGATTAAATTTGTGCCTGTACTAAAATTATGACTGGTTTACGTTTTCAGCACGAGATCTATTTACTGGCACTGGGTATACTACCGGTGTTGGTAGCGCTATTCATATGGATGGTCATCTGGCGCAGGAATAAATTGAAGAAGCTGGGTGATGAAAGATTGATAGGTGCGCAGGTGCGTGGTTATATACCGGGTAGGAGTACATTCAGGTTCATATTACTGGGTATTGCACTTGCAATAATGATAATAGGATGGGCTAACCTGCAAATGGGTGACAAAACAGATAATGTGCAACGCAAAGGGGTAGATGTGGTGATAGCGCTGGACGTAAGTAAGAGTATGCTGGCTACAGATATTCAACCAGACAGGCTAACCCGTGCCAAGCAGCTCATCATGCGCATGATGGATAAAATGCAGAACGATCGTGTGGCACTTATTGTATTTGCGGGCAGGGCATATCTACAGGTACCTCTTACAGTAGATTATGGTACCATGAAAATGATGCTGGCTAATGTGAACCCTGGTATGTTGCCAACACAGGGTACAGTGTTTAGCGAGGCCATTGATATGTCTATGCAGTCATTCTCTCAAAAAGAAAGAAAGTATAAATCGCTTATCATTATATCAGATGGTGAGGACCATGACGAACACGCACTGGAAAAAGTGAGAGAAGCTGCAGACCAGGGTGTGGTAGTACATACAGTAGGTATTGGTTCGCCAAATGGCACTACACTCTATGACCCCGAGACCAAAGCCGTTAAATTAGACGAGAATGGTAACCAGGTAATAAGCAAGTTGAATGAAGATGAACTGAAAAATATAGCAGCTGCAGGACATGGTACTTATCAGTTGTTGCAAAATACTGATGAGGTTGCTAACAAGCTAATGAATGAACTGGAAGGTATGGAGCAGAAAAGTATGGGTACCATAGTATATACAGACTATACCAGTTATTTTCAATACTTCCTGTTGATAGGTTTTATATTATTGATCATAGAATGGATATTACCTGCATCAAGCAGTAAAATGAGAACAATATGAAGAAGCTATTTTCCATATTGACCATAAGCGTTTTTATGCTGCATGTGCAAGCTACTGCGCAGAGCAATAAATATATTAAGCAAGGCAATAAACTATACGAACAGAATAAATATCCTGAAGCGCAGAAGTCATACATGGAGGCCTTGCAAAAAGATTCTAACTCAGTGCCCGGCAGGTTTAATCTGGGTAATACCTTATTCAAACAAAAACAATTTGATGCATCTCGTTCTCTTATGGGTGCTGCTGCACAGAAATCAAGTGATAAGAATGTGAAGGGAGGTGCTAACTACAATATAGGTAATACCTATATGGCTGAACGTAAATGGGAAGACGCAGTAGAGGCCTATAAGAATGCACTACGAAACAATCCGGCAGATGTGGATGCCAAATACAATCTCTCTTATGCCGAAGAGATGCTGAAGAAAGATAACCAGCAAAACAAGGATAAGAATAAAGATAAGAAGCAACAACAAAACAAAGACCAACAGAATAAGGATAAGCAAAACAAGGATCAACAGAAAAAAGATCAACAGAACAAGGACCAGCAAAATAAGGATCAACAGAATAAAGACAACAAGGACAATAAGGATAAACAAGATAAAGATGGTCAGGGTAAAGACCAGCAGGATAAGGATAAACAAGACCAACAACATCCTGAACCACAGCCCAGCAAAATGTCTAAGAAACAAGCCGAAGAGTTATTGAACGCTCTCGATCAACAGGAAAAAAATCTGCAGGACAAAAAACAAAAAGGTAAGACAGTACCTGTGAAATTGGGAAAGGATTGGTAGAGAGCAGTGAACAACGTACAGTGAATAGCGAACAGTTAATAGTGTACAGTGAACAGGGTGCAGTGATGATCAAAAAATACTATCACATCAACAGCAATTGCAGATTTAGTTATCAGTTTTATCAACGCTACATACATACTATTGGTTAACAACTGGCCTTAAAAGTTGTTAACAGCTTTTCAACATTCAAAAAAAACTTGCAAGATTTTTTTTTAGTAGTGAAAATCTTTATTAATATTGTGTAAGGATTGTACTTGCTAACCCATCCTTTATAAGAGTCCGGCAGCCCACAACACTCGCCGGACTTTTTTTGTCTACTACTGAAAGCCTTGTCCCGTGCTGATCTCGAGCTACAATTTTTTTCATCATGCCGCAGTACTTCGTTTTTTATAAGCCATTCAACGTATTATCGCAGTTCTCTCCCGAAGGAGAAAAAAAGACCCTTGCAGACTTTTTTAAGGGAATTTCTAAAAATATTTACCCAGTAGGTCGTTTGGATTATGATAGTGAAGGACTATTATTGTTAACAGATGACAAGGACTTAAATCATCAATTACTCGACCCCAAATTTGCACATCAACGAACATATTGGGTACAGGTGGATGGTGATATAAATGAAGAGGCCATAAGAAAATTGCAAGCAGGTGTAGAGATAAAACTGAATGGTAAGATCTACAAAACAAAAAAGGCACTAGCAGAAAAAATTGAAGTACCACAAAATATTCCAGAACGAAACCCACCTGTTAGATTCAGAAAAAATATTCCAACCTCATGGATAGCACTTACACTTATAGAAGGTAAGAACCGACAAGTGAGACATATGACCGCAGCAGTTGGTTTCCCTACTTTAAGATTGATAAGATATAGCATTGGTAAATTGACAATTGAGGGAATAACACCCGGCGCTTACCAGGAATTTGGTCCTGATATCAAGGCGCTTTTGTTGTACTAATGTCAAAAAACGAGGTGGTTGGCATGATTTTGTAATGTTTTTCAAAAAAATATCTATCTTAACATTAAATTAATTATGGTATGATAAGGATGTTCTTTATTTCCCTCATCATGCTGGTATGTGGCATCAAATAGTGCCCAATGTATAGAGAAAGAGCATAGAGCTACAACCGGTAAATGTTATTAGCATCTGTTTTTAACAGATGCTTTTTCGGTTTTTAGTGCCATTTTATACCCTTATAGACAATTACTTAATGTTTTTTTCATTGTTAATTGATATTGATGACTATTTTTGTGCCGTTGAAAATATTTCTTATTTATGTTTAATTTGATCTTGTTCGGTCCTCCGGGCAGTGGAAAAGGTACCCAATCTGAAAAAATCGTTAAGACGTATCGTCTCGAGCATATATCGACCGGTGACCTGTTGCGTGACGAAGTAAGCAGGAAAACTCCGCTGGGTGTTGAAGCAAAAAAATATATGGACCAGGGTTTGCTGGTGCCTGATGAAGTAGTTATAGGTATGATCAGCAGCAAGATCGATGAGAAGCATGGTGCACGTGGTTTTATATTTGATGGCTTTCCACGTACAAGAGCTCAGGCCGAAGCATTAGATAAATTATTAGAATTCAAAGATACCCAGATACATATCGTACTTTCGCTGGAAGTGCCTGAAGAACATCTAAAGAAACGTCTCATTGGTCGCGGTGAAACATCCGGCCGTACAGATGATAACGAAATGGTTATCACAGAGCGTATCAAAGAATATCATGCAAAAACATCATCGGTAGCTGCTCATTATGCTGCGCACAATAAATTGGAGCGCGTAAAAGGCGACGGCACTATTGATGATACTTTTAAACTTCTTTCCAAACAAATAGATAAATACCTCTTACCAGCATAGTGGAGAAAGGAAATTTTGTTGATTATATAAGGATCTTTTGCCGTTCAGGTAAAGGAGGTGCAGGTAGTGCACATTTTGCCAGGACCAAATTCAACCCGATGGCGGGTCCTGATGGTGGTAATGGTGGTCGGGGTGGTCATATCATACTGAAGGGTAATGCCCAGTTATGGACATTGCTGCATTTACGTTTTTACAAGAACATCCATGCAGAGAATGGTGAGAATGGTAGCAAAGGCAACTGTTCCGGCCGTGAGGGTAAGGATATTATTATAGAAGTACCATTGGGTACAATAGCGCGTGATGAAGAAACCGGTGAGATAGAAGCTGAAGTATTGGAGGATGGACAGGAAGTAATATGGATACCCGGTGGCCGCGGCGGATTGGGTAATACCAATTTCGCAACTTCAACCAACCAGGCTCCTGAATATGCACAACCCGGCGAACCGGGCATAGAAGGTACGAAACTGCTGGAACTGAAATTGCTGGCTGATGTTGGTCTTGTAGGTTTCCCGAATGCGGGTAAATCGACTTTGCTGTCTGTGGTAAGTGCTGCAAAACCTAAAATAGCCAACTATGCTTTTACTACCGTGATACCACAATTAGGTATGGTGGCATATAAAGACAACAAGTCTTTTTGTATGGCCGATCTTCCGGGTATTATAGAAGGTGCGGCAGAGGGCAAAGGTCTGGGACATCGTTTCCTTCGTCATATAGAAAGGAACTCCGTACTGCTTTTCCTGATACCTGCCGATAGTGCAGACCATGCAAAAGAGTTTGAAATATTGATGAATGAGCTCGAGCAATTCAACCCCGAGCTCTTGCACAAACATATTATCATAGCCATTAGCAAAAGCGATATGCTGGATGACGAACTGAAAGAAGCGATAGCTAAGGTATTGCCTAAAAACATTCCGCACCTGTTCATTTCTTCCTCAGCAAATCAAGGTATTAACCAATTGAAAGATGTATTATGGAAAGCCTTGCAAGAGGCAAATTCCGGTAATTAAATCGCATCTGCAATGCAACAATTAACCCCACAGGAACTAAAAGAATGGATGGCCAATAATAGACCTTTCAAACTTATAGATGTGCGCGAGGTATGGGAGCATGAGCTTTTCAATATTGGTGGTCAGTTAATTCCACTGGGCGAACTAATGACCCGCAAAGCAGAGATACCAACAGAAGGTGATGTAGTACTCTATTGCGAAAAAGGTATTCGCAGTGGTATAGCCATTCAAAGACTACATGCCATGGGCTATAATAATCTCTTCAATCTTTGGGGTGGTATGTCGGCATGGAGAAGTGCTGAAGGTGATAAATAGCTTGTATACTTACACGTAAAATTCGGCAAATCCAGTTAGGTAATGATATGTATACATCATTAGAAAAAAAGCAATGACTGTTGAAATACATATCCACACTACCCTCATTCTTCTTTTTTTATAATAGTAATAGCACATCAGGATAAATAATGTGGTGAAAACTACGCTGCCTATTATCCCAAAGTAGAATCCCTTTTTAGGGTCAAGAAATATATATAGGTCTGAAGAAGAATCGCCAGGGTCGTATGCTTTAGAAATATGCCCTATTATACAAAAGACATCGAATAGACCGACTAAAAAAACAAAAAAGCCATAAAACTGTCTTTTCATTTTGTTAGGGTTTTATCAATTCCAAACTTCCCCCATTTTCATTCACTGTCAATATATGCGCCATACCCATTGTCAAAGTATAATTGATATCCTGGTGCCCGCTGGGGAAATGAAAACAAACAGGGTAGTTGTATTCCTTCACTTTATCAGCAATGATCTCTTCTACTGTTTGTCCGAAAGGGCGTTCGGTGTCTTCCATCTCTGTAAAGCCTCCCAGTATCAAACCTTTTAAATGATCTAGTTTGCCTGACCTCTTTAGTGTCAGCATCATACGGTCTATTTTGTAAAGATGCTCACCAATATCTTCAATAAAAAGTATTTTATCATCCGTAAATATTTCCGAGTCAGAACCTACCAGGTGTGTTATTAAAGAGAGATTACCACCAATTAAAATGCCAGTTCCTGTTCCCATTCTGTTGAGTTCAAAAGCAGGTGAGTTATAATATAATGGTGCACCAGTCAGCGCATTATAGAACGACTTCAGAAAATCCGAGTTCTCGGTCTCAGGTTTAAAGGCACCACACATGGGGCTATGTAGTGAAGGGATATCATAACAGGATTCCAGTTGGTTCAGCAAAACAGTGATATCGCTAAAACCACAGATCCATTTAGGATTTGCAATAAAGTTATCCATGTCCAGATCGTCTATAATGCGGCTCATGCCATACCCACCACGCCCCATCAGTATGGCATCTATCTCAGGGTCATCCATCATGGTTTGCAGATCATGGATGCGTTCTGCATCTGTACCCGAAAAATAAAAATGTTCAGTTCCTATGGTCTTACCCAGCTTTACTTTAAAGCCCCAACGTTCTAATACTGTAATAGCATATGCAACACGCTCTTGCGATACATAACCTGCAGGGCAGGTTATACCGATAGTACTTCCTTGTTTTAAATATGGTGGTATGTTCATGAAAAATATAATCTGAATTTAGAGCAACAAACCTATAAAAATTTCATCACCCTTTATCTCTATAGGATAAGTAAATAATTTATACCCTTCGCCACTGGTATTTCTGCCATTGGTTGGGTCGTAACGATATTTATGATCGGGACAAACTATTCTGCCTTGTGGATCCAGCCAGCCCTCGCACAGTGGTGCCCCCGCATGCGGACAAAGTGCTGTAAATGCATACAGCTTATCTCCTTTTTTCAGCAACCCTATTCTTTTATTCTCAACTATTGTTTCCTTCAAGGTATTCTCAGGAAAAGATGCAAACGAAATAGCCTCAAGTTTTTTCCAACTATACATATTATCGTTTTGAGGCAAAAAAATCTTTCATCAGTTGGGCGCACTCATCAGCAAGCACCCCATTAGTCAGCAATGCTTTTTGATGGAATGGCCAGTTATCACCCGTTGTTTTTCTGTAACCGTTTTTCGGGTCTGAAGCTCCGTATACAATGTGCCCCAGTTTGCTCCAGTACATCGCACCGCAGCACATCAGGCAGGGTTCAACAGTTACATATAGCGTAGCATCGGGCAGGTATTTGGCACCCACCTGGTTAAAGGCTGCAGTAAGCGCTATCATCTCTGCGTGTGCCGTACTGTCGTTCAGTTGTTCTACCTGGTTATGACCCCGTGCTATTATTTTTTTATCCCAGACCACCACAGCACCCACAGGCACTTCACCGGCATCAAATGCCAGCCTTGCCTGCCGCAGTGCTTCCTTCATAAAATAGTCATCATCAAATTCCATCATTCTTTATTTCTTGTATCCATGATTATTGTTACAGGCCCGTCATTCACCAAGGCCACTTTCATATCTGCACCAAAACTACCGGTAGCCACCGGTTTACCTATCAGTTTAGATAGTTCTGCTACAAAATACTCATATAACGGTATTGCCTGCTCAGGCCGGGCAGCTTTTATAAAAGATGGCCTGTTGCCTTTTTTATAAGAAGCATGTAGTGTGAACTGACTCACCACCAATATATCGCCGCCAATTTCAGACAGGTCTTTGTTCATCAGTCCGGCCTCGTCAGAGAACACCCGCAATTGGGCTATTTTTTTAGTCAGCCAGTCGGCATCCTCTTTGGTATCTTCTGTTTCTATACCCAGTAATACCATAAAGCCCATACCTATTACAGCGGTCATTTCGCCCCTGATAGTTACACTTGCATTAGAAACTCTTTGTATTACTGCCCGCATTGCCCGCAAAATACTGCTTTTAGCTTTTAACTATTTACTTTTGACATGAAATACAACCAATCAGCCCGTTAACTTTTTAACTATTTAACCCTATCAACATATCAACCTTTTAACTTATCAACTTCTTGACATACCACAACGATACCATAGTAGCCATAGCAACCCCACCCGGCGAGGGTGCCATAGGCATCATCCGCCTAAGTGGTAAGGATGCTTTTACCATAGCAGATAAATTATTTAAAGGCAAGCGCCTTACAGAACAACCTTCACATACCATACATTTCGGCCTGTGCAAGGTCCAGCTTACCATTCAGGAATGCACGCTGGGTGAACTCACCCGGTTTGGC
>Ga0207082_1101_pt1 | contig 16969 bp, 16 predicted proteins | sample Alteio_BWMinHeat_56_FD_153588 | JGI IMG/M metagenome (GOLD analysis project Ga0207082, IMG submission 153588) | Enriched cells from forest soil in Barre Woods Harvard Forest LTER site, Petersham, Massachusetts, United States -... | ecosystem: Environmental > Terrestrial > Soil > Temperate forest >...
AAATATCAAAGGGATAAAAGCAAATATTCTTTGCGGTGTGGTTTGGGCTTTAATAACTGAGATAGTACCAATGGCCAACAATACACCGCTGGCACCAAAGCTTGCAGATGGGGAAAAACACATATTGTCACTCCTTTATTTAGCTTCCGGCTACATGCTGGGAAGTACTTGCCTGCCACGCTCAAAAGAATAGATAAAGGATGTCTGGCTTGTATCCCTGAGGAATAATGATGAGAGAACCAGTAAGGTACAGCTATTTGTCTTATAACAGATGACCATCGTCAACCCCTTAATGGTTATCTTGTAGTAATTTTATAAGCTTGTTATGAAAGTATTATCCTACCAGATAGCAGATAGTATAGACATCAGGAACTTTAAAAGCAGTTTCAAGGCCGAGGTATATTTTTCTGATACGGACGAGGCTTTTTACAGTACTGAAGCAAATAAGTTCATTTATGTTTTCAGATATGGAGTTGTTTCTTTTTTGAATTTTGATGCCATTAGTATATCAGAGTTCATACGGTTCATCATGCCTTATTGTAAAAACTTTTCAGAGTCTAAACATAGTGAGGAGTTTGAGATAGAGACAGGCGCAAAAGATATCAGGTTCGGGTTTAATAAAATAGAAATAGTACAACCTAATATTGATATACTCCGGCTTATCATGATGAATGTATCACAGTCTGTAGCGCTTGATTATTATTATGAATTGACCAACAAACTACTACTGGAGACCAACCTCCAAACCCAATACCTCGAGCAACGCGGCAAACTCAACATTAGTGGTATAAAGCTGAAGAAATACATTGGCCGTACGCTGAACTTGAAAAGTATCATCACCGAGAATCTATACATATTCGACTCACCACCGGAGACCTGGGAGGATGAAGACCTGAATAAGATCGACATTGGCCTGAAAAGAACTTTTGACTTGCAGGTGCGTTTCAGGAATATACAGGAGAGCCTTTCCATCATTAAAGAGAACTTCGAACTGTTCAAAGATATCATGCAATATAGAAGCAGCAATTTCCTTGAGCTTATCGTTATACTGCTGATACTTATAGAGGTTATCAACCTGGTGATCGATAAGATAAAATAACGGCTTCAAAAATCTGCGCTATCTCCAGTCATCAATAATATAAATACCTGAACGGTTATAACCCGGGCGGTTAGGGTTTTGCATTACCACTCCTAAACGGTCAGTTCTATAACCATGACGTTGTATTTGCATATAGGCATCACCACGAGCGGTATTCATACCTGCTATGATACGATTTAAGCCTTTTCCGACGGCAAATATTTCGCAGGCATTAAGCAGATCGTTGAAATGATAACCAGGCAATGGAGATGAAGCTACAACAGCAAACTTAATATAGCATATGCCTGTACCTGCCTCAGTACCTTTACCACAATGGCAAATAGCCAAGCCCACAAGTTTGGTATTGTCCCATACTAATAATGTATCACCAAGTTGCTGCTTGTCAACAGAGCGTATCTCTCTGCTCAGGTCCAGCCCTTCATAAACGCTATCTGTAAGATGTTTACAATCCCGCAACAGCATCTGTTTCTCGTCGTCAGATAATTCAGAAAAATAAGTTGCCTGTGAAACAGCGCTTGTCTCAGCAACATTCTTAGACATAATAGCTGTAAGATGCTGTGGCCAGAATCCGAATTTTTGATAAAGGCCAATATGTTTTTGACTGGTAGCGAATGTAAAAAGACCTGCCTGTCTTGTACCCCATTCTTCAAAACAATTCATAACGGGTTGCATAAGTGCTTTTGCCACACCTTTATCCCATAATGATGGATGTACTGTGAGTGGACCAAGGAAGCCAATACTACCCCAATTGCTTGCAAAAACAGAGCCAACTACCTCATTCTTCAACTTTGCAATGAATGCTGCTTTAGGATCACATCGCCAACGGGTCGTTACATAATCTGCATCGTCCATAAAACTTAAAGGATCGGGAAGACCTAAAAAAGTACCAAATGCCAGACGCATGACATGATCTACCTCTTCCAGGTCTTTTTCAAGCATTGGCGCAATTGCTATATCGAGCTTTTGCTGTTCTGCCCGTTGTACTGCTTTTGTCATATTATTGGCTTTAGGGGATGACTCGTATCATATGGTGACCCATAAATATGATACCATAAAGATACTTGTTTTGAAAGCTATTGATGCGATTTTTAATTTGATCTGAACTATTGAGGTAGCCGTTTTCAGAACGCTTTGATAGTCATGGAACTAGCGAGAATTTGTTTGTTTTTTTGATATAATCATTTTGGGGTTCGTCAATTTTTATGATTGTAGGTGCGTTTTATTAGTTTTCCTTTTTCATTGAATGTCTCTTCTTTGTATCTGAAGCTTGTCTTGTCGTAGTAAAGTATGGAAGCGATCTTACCCGATTCGTAATAACAACATTCGTTGCTCACTATATAATCGTTGAGCCATTTTACCCGGCAAGCTATCTTTCCTGAAGGATAATAGTTAATCAATTCTCCTGTTATCTTTCCATCTTTATAAGGTGTTAGTGTCCGGGGATTGCCATTTTTATAGTAGACTATCCATGCACCATTCTCTTTGCCCGCTTTTATGGAATATCTTTTTTCGAGTGTATCGTCTACGTATATATCATAGACGCCATCCGGCACCGGGTAAAACCTTTCTTTTTTGACCAGATCTAATTTTAGCATGTAACATTGGCCGTAGTTCACTCCCATGTCCTGCATGCACCAAAAACTTACGTAGGCACTATCGTGTGGGTTCACAAATGTGTAATAGTGCTGGTCGTCTACAGGGGAGTGGAGTTCGATGATGGTTTGTGAAAATACGGGCTGGTACAAAAAATAAAACAAAAATAGGAGTGTTGTTTTCATTGCCTTGTTAATATGTTGCTCTTAATAAAGTTACATAATCAAGGGTTAATATTATTTTGAATAGCACTTGTTGTATATTGCTGCCGGTAAAAACCAGCTCATGAATATCCGTTATGCCTCAATTGGCTTTTTGTTATTGGCACCCATTAGTTCCTGCCAAAATAATACTAACCCACCTGCGGGCAATATGCAGACAGAGATACATAGCATGACGGAACGTATCTCTGATGATCTGTCTACCAAAGGGCCTAAGGCATGGACGGATCATTTTGAGAATAGTCCAGGGTTTTTTATGGCATCCGAAGGCCAAAGAATATTTCCGGGTTATGATTCGGCCAATCATTTTATAAATGATATCCTGGCCAAAAATATCCGGGTAGTACATTTGAAATGGAGCAATATTCATATTGATTCTCTATCTCCCAACCTTGCAGCTCTGTCTGCAGAGGTACATGAACAATTGGTTGACAATGCTAACAACACTATTCCGTTTGATGGCTATTTTACGGGGATAGTTGAGAAAACGGCCGGCGAATGGAAGTTTCGAAACCTTCATTGGTCTGCTGTGAAACACTAATACTTATTCTATTTTTTGGCCTTAAATCAACTCGCGCTTCTGTTCGTTTTTTGCTGTTATCTCAAAAACTGTCTTGCAAATGCTCGGCAATAATTTTTCAATCTTACTATTCCGTAGTACAGTTGTATGTTATAGTTTCCTGAGAATTTTAATTGCGCAGGTTTTTATTGGGAATCAATACTTTGAGTCAAAATAAGTTTACAAAAAGTTCACAGCTTTTTCTCATCAGCCGGTTGGTTGGTAGCTGCAGAGTCAGGTTTACAGTATGTCAAAGAACTTAGTATTGCTGCATTGCCTGGTTGATACCACCGGGCTTTGCAGCAGGTAGCAAGTTAGTATCGTTAACAAGGCGAATCCAAATTTTTTATGGAAAAGATATACACATTTTTCAGGCCCCAACGGCTACCAGGTACGTTTATACAAACAGAACGAGGGCCTTTGAAATAAAGGCCCTCGCTCAAGTGAAGTAAATCTGTTAGTTCTTTTTCTGACCAATATTCCCTTCTGCTGGTTGTGCATTTGTAAGCCAGTCGATGCTCTTGTTTGCCGGCTTGCCCCACTCTGCTGCATGCAGATAGTAACCCTTGAATTCAGGCTCTTTATCTACTTCAGGTACTACACGGTGTGCATTTGCATATTTGTCTTGTCGTACACCGGTTACCTGCCAGCTTATTTTTACATTTGGCTTATCTGTTTTTATCACAAACTGGTTGCCACTTATCTCGCTTAAGATATATGCCTGTGCCGGTTGCCCGATCGTAGTTAGCTGGTAACGGAAATCTTTGTTCAAGGCATCAAAATAATCCGGTAAAATAACAGTAGCCAGACCATTCGCATCTGTAACTGTGTTACCATTATATATGTTCATCATATCCGGGCTTTCCACAAAAGAATGATACAGGTATTTGTTTTCAGGATCGGTAGGGTGATCTATTTTGAAAGTTCCGCTGCCTTTAGAAATAGAACCAGTGATCTGCACGTTGCCTGAAAAATAACCCGCATAAGCACCCGTACCACTACCTGTACCATATACACCATAGTTATGCGTAGCAGCACCTGTTGCGCTACCATACACACCATAGTTAGTAGGCCCTGTACCAACAGCGTCACCTTTTAGTCCGTATCCGGAACCAGTCCAGGTACTTCCTTCACAACGGCCATATACGCCAATTGCTTCCACACCGGCCGCGCTACCCGGATTGTATCCATAAACACCTCTCCATCCACTTGAACCGAAAACACCGCTCGCACTTGCAGATGTTGCACTACCATCGGCTACTATACCTGCCTGGTAGTATGGAAGCGATCCATAGGTACCTGCACCATTTACCTGGAATTTTGCCATAGCACTTGGGGTTGATGTGTCTACCGCCACAGTGGTTCCATTATCGTATACATGAGAATTGCCTAAAGCTGTGGCAGAAGAAAATCTCGGCAAATAATTGGTAGTACCAGAACCAGAAATATATCCTCCGGCAACTGTACCTGCCACGTTAGCATACATTGCATAAGGAGCACTCAGCAACTGTGTTGTTCCACCGCCTGCGTATGAGGTTCCACCTGCTGGGTCTATTTCTACCTGCAAGAACTTACTGCCGCTACCCCAATTGATGGTATTAAAAGTTCCGGAAACAACCGTGCCACTGCCTATGGATACAACATACAATCCGAAGCTATTGGTGGTAGCTGTTTGTGTTTCCTCATAAACAACTGCTCCTGTTGCCGTGCCATCGTGAATAGAAAACCGCAGGCCTATGGGTTGGCTGGCTAAGGCAACCCCTGCTGTGCTTCGGGCCACTCCCTGGTAATTGAATAATTGAGGTGATTGCCCCAACACTATGGTCTTTGCTGAAAGAATCAAAGTAATGATCAATAATATCTTTTTCATAAATTTTGATTTAGTAGTTGATGGATAGTATGCTTTATTTTATTTTTTCAATTTTGTAGGAATATTTTGATGGCGCTGCACCGGAATGATCGATAGTAACCTCCAGTACATAACCGGCATTAGCGAGTTTGGAAAGATCTATATTCTGTATAGTTGTACCCGGCGCAAAATCGGCTGATGCGTTTGTAATCAGTTTCCCGTTCATGTCGTACAACCGGTAGGCCAGTACTCCCTGGCCTGCAGATGTGTATTGCAGATTAACAGCAGATAAAGCCGGGTTAGGAAATACGGATAGCTGTTGCTGCTCTGCGAGATAAGCCGGGACATCGACCTTAACGTCGGCAGGCTGAAGCACACCTTGTGTAATGATAATACCCGGTATGCTTAGCGTGTTTACCATTGTCATTTCACCAACCGACCATTCAAAATCATTGGAACCTATTATAGTACTATGACCTGCTGCATTTAAGGTGCCGGGTCCAATTACCTGTGCGTGGATGTTGGTTGCAAAAACAAAAAACAAAATGACCAATAAAATTTTAGTTTTCATTTGAATGCATTTTGACAGTTAATTAATAGTGTTTTATTCTGCCACAAAATTAGAATCCGGTTCAGCAATACTTGTAGTTAAACAACTGATTTTGGGGACCGTTATTTAACGGTATTTTCTTTTTCTATGGAAAGGCCAGGCGTAGCCTATATCGAGCGTGGGGGGGGGGCTGTTGGGATTATAGGCACTGCTTCATCAAGGTGGTTTTAGCTCTTACTCTCTCCCAAGCTTCTGTATGATTTTTTTGCTTGTCTCCCGAAAGAATCGGGACAGGCAACAAAGTAACCAAAAAAAGGAGCCCCTTAGTTCCCGATAGCTATCGGGACTCCACGGACTGCGGGCAAGCTATACTGCGTGTTATGTAATCTTACTAGTGTGGGGCACTGGTTTTTGCCCGGTTTTTGAATGGCTATTTTGCCAGATCAAGTTGTGGAGTTTGGTTTGCTATTGTGCCTGGTGCTAATATCTCCGGACAAAAAAAGGTGCCTTTGCAAATGCTCAACTGGAGTTTTTCAATAGAGTTACTCTCAGGAAATAGATACTGAGTTTCGCATAGGAAGCTCTTGAACCTTTGGTATCCTACAAAGGCCACTATGGGAAAACCAGAGTGAGCTTGAGGACTATCGTGCTTTGAACTCTGAGGTAGGACAACCTTGTTTTCGTAGAATATATTCATCAGCACCTTTGATTATGTGGTCTTTTAGTTCTCCCACCTTTTCATAACCCAGGCTATAATACAGCTTTTGGGCACGGTGATTGAATGAGGTTACACACATGAATACATTTGGATGTAGCTTCAGTATCTTTTCTTCGCTGAACTTTAAAAGAGCGGTGCCAATTCCTTTACTTCTAAAAGCGGGTTCAACGCAAATGGTTTGAATATAGCCTCGTAACAAACCATAAAACTGCAGTACAACAAAACCTGCAAACTCATTTTCTACCGTTGCCAGGTAAACCTCCTTATAGTCGCCTCTAACGGCTAATTTGCATTTCTCATAATTGAATTTCAGGGTTGTGAAAGGCTCGGATTGGCTCATGAGCTTCGCACATTTGTTCAGCTCATCTTCGTTTGTAGTTAGTGTGATCTTCAAAGTATTCATAATAAGGAATTCATGGTCAAATGTAAGAAAAGGCAGTGGTTTGCAGTTTTTATTTCAAAATAGGTAAGCCCTCGCTCGTCCTCGTTTGCAACGAGGATGCTCCGGCTCCGCGTTTGCAACGCGATACCAATTTATTAACTTGCCTTCATGTCAGGAGACCGATATTTTATCACCGACCAGCACGCCACCTATTTTCTCACTTTTACTGTCGTGGACTGGATAGATATTTTTACACGCAAAGAATACAAACTGATAATCACAGATTCCCTAAACTATTGCATTGCACAAAAAGGACTGGAGTGTTTTGCATGGGTGGCGATGAGCAATCATATTCATCTTATCGTTCGTGCTGCACCTCCGGCAGAACTGTCTGCTATTATCCGCGACTTTAAAAAATTCACGTCCAAAAAGATCATAGAAACGATTAAAACTATTCCTGAAAGCAGGCGGGAATGGTTGCTGCATAAATTTGCTCACCATGCAAAGACAACAGGACGGGCGGAAAACTATAAGATATGGCGGGATGATAATCATGCTATCGGTCTGGAAAGCGCTGATATGTTCCAACAGAAAATGGACTATATACACCAAAACCCGGTTCGTCAGCTAATTGTTGCCAATGCGGCTGACTATTTGTTTAGCAGTGCGCATGACTATGCAGGTGGCACGCAGGGATTGGTGAAGGTGGTGAAGGAAATATGACTTGTTGACTGGCGTTGCAAACGCCATGCCGCGGAATCCTCGTTGCAAACGAGGACTAGCGGGGGTAGTAAGAATGCCAGTTGCAAACCGGCTGATTTATGTTGACACGAGTTGCGATTGTACAAAGCTTAGCTGGAAACTCGCTCCAGTTCGGGGCGTGCTAATTATATGAATTCCTAAAAAATTGCGTAGAAATACGCTTGACCAGAGGATTTATAGTGGCTACCTTACGAGCTTAAAAATTTTTATTATGTCAATAACTCTAGATGGTGTTATCGTTTACGAAATTTTGCCGAATGGTTGCCTTAATGGGGTGTTCTCTAATGATCATTCCTCAAATGTTAACCATGAAATATTTAATGAAATTGCCAGAAAAGTATCAGACCTAGAGGATCATGCAGGAGACGAGATTTTTGGTAACTACCTATGTAGTTATATAGACTTTGGTAATGTCGCCGAAATATGTGACCTAGTAATTCAACCAGGGTATGTCGGAAAAAACTCAAGACGAAGCCAATATGATTTAATTTGGTACGAAAAGGGGACAACAAACATTAAGTTTGAAGGTTCCGGATGGAGAACAAGAACAAATCAAATTACAGTTTCCTATAGAGATTTGTAGTTGGCTTCTACAAGTAATCGCTTTTGAATTTAATAGTCCGCAAGTTGATTTAATTGTAACTACCATCAATATGAGAAAGATTTTTTATCTAGTTTTTTTTGTAAAGTTATTTCTGATAACATATAAAGGGGAGTGCCAAACACCTAATATAGTTACAATGGTAACGACCTGCAATACAGTAATGTACCACGCAAAAAGTTTGATGGATAGTTTGGGCTATAATGTTATCGATGAAAAGTCGATACTAATTGGCATTGCCCTTTATGAAGACTCACAAAGTCAATCAAGGTATTGGCACGTTTTGTCAACGAAAGATAATAAGGATGGGTACGTATATGATAATAGCTGCCTAAAATATAATGAGACAACAAGTAAAGAAATTTATATCGGTAAAACCATAAGTGAAGATTCTGCAGCACTATTGTATGCAATCAAAATAAATAATATTGTCGCTAAAAAAATAAAAGAAAAAGAACAGCAAAAGCAGAAAGCCCAATTGTGGGTCAACTATTTTAGCTGGAGCTACGAAAATGAATATTCAAGCTTTGCAACTGTTGAATTTTCAATCTCTAACTACTCCAAAAAAACAATAAAGTACGTCTTTGTGCACGTAGGGGCTAAAGATGCAGTCAATGAACCAATACTGTCTTTCGGAAAGAAAGACGTCGTGTTAAAAGGGGTTGGACCTATATCTCCAAATGATAAGGGCGAATATCAGTTTGAAAGCGCTTTTTATAGTAAAATTATAAGCACAATGCATATTAATAAGATTGAGGTGCAATATATGGACAACACGAAACGGTCTTACTTAAATGTTAATCAGATTTCTGATGACGATTAGTATTATAAGTTTTTTGTCTCCTCTTTTTTGACGTCAATATTATAAAAACAGCAATTTTTAAATTTCTTTTTATGGATGTTGCCCAGAATTTTGAATATCACCACATTTTTGACGAGCCAAGGCCCAGCACCGAATCCTTACTTAGAGGTATACCTTCGAAATTCGCCATTGGTTTATTGACAATAATCAATGACACCCTAACAATTAAAGGTCAAAATCCTGATACGCAAGAATTTCTTTTAAATAATTTAAGTCAAAACTTTCCTGAAAGTATTAGGAATGGAATATTTGATCGTGTGCTCAGCCTAATCAGGTCCGGTGAATTTGAATTATTCTCTTTCTCCTTTACCATGGAATTTATAAATAGGGAATTAATAGATTTTCGTGAAGAAAATCCTAGTAGAAATGACGACCCGTCAACTGATGAATTGAATTTTTTTAAGTCATACATTGTGATTATTGATGAGATGGTACAACGTGACACCCTGACATTAAAAAAAGAATTGAAGGATGCTGAGGAAAAAGGGGGCAAGTATATTGAAAAATTAATGTGGCCCCACTTAATTAAACAATTTGAATTTACAAATCGTCCAGATGCAATTTATGAAAGATATAAAGGAAGAGCGTTAATGTCTTATATTGAAAACCAGCCCAAATTTAAAGAGTATGCTTCTGGATATTTTAAATCTCTAGGATGTAATTCGGGAAGTGACTATTTAAATCGGTTAGAGTCATTAATCGTGAGAAATTTACAGAGAGAGAAAAGTTCAGCGCCCATGGATTATTTTTTCAGGATAAAAGTGAGCATGGAGGAACCAGTGTTTGAATCTCTGGTAATCGAACCGGAGGTAATTCGAAAAAATGTAAATAAGCAAATTGACTACAGAGGACTAAAGGAAAAACCCATATTTAAATGGGCACATGATGAATATATTGTGCCATATTGGGACTATTTATATAATGCTCTTTTTATGGGCCTTATATTTTCTTTCTATAATAAATCAGGAATACAAAAAGCAATACCTCGTTTCGACAATTTTAAATCAATAGTAGGTCGAGAATTTGCCGATGAAATTTTGTTTAGAAATACAATGACGAAATGCTTCACAAGAGAAGGAGAATCTCTTTATTTTTTCGAAGACAATGATGCATTTAATCCAGATTGTTATTACCGCCGTGGAAATAATATCTTCATAATGGAATTTAAGGATTATTTAATGGCAACGGATGTTATACAGTCTGGATCTTATGAAATAATTAAAAATGCTATTGAGGAAAAGTTCGTAGGAGATACCAATAACGGACAAAATAGAGGTAAAGGGATTAACCAGCTTGCTTGGAACATCGAGCTACTTAAAAACAAGCCTGGTCTTTTTTGGGAAATAGACGAAAATGCAAAAAATAATAATCTCAAATTAAAGGATATGGATATATACCCTTTAATAATACAGACAAATATATATTTCGATTTGCCTGGAGTGAACGATCATTTAAATGAAATCTTCCAAAAACGTATTCAAAACATAAAATCCGATTTCAAATCGATTAAGCCTTTTACAATGATTCATTTTCAGTATTTTTTCGAGCGAATTTTATTGTTTGCGGATGCAAGATTTCAATTAGATGAAGAGATAAATTTCTATCATTCAATGTCAAGAATATTAAAACTTAAAGCTGAATCCACTAGGGCTGTTGACGATTGGTTTAATGGGTTATCTCAATTCAGTATGGTTGAATCTACAAAATCTAGTAGTCAATTGAGTTACAGAAAAGCTGAATTACTGAATGCAATAAATGAATGCTGGAAGATTGCCTCAACAAAAGAATAAAGAGACGTACCACTACACATCATCAATCTCCACCTCTTCATTCGCTTCTGGCCTAACGAGGTCGTATTTTTTGGCGAAGTTGCACCAGTAGCAGTCGGGCTTGCCGCAGCCTTCGTCAAACTCGTGGTTCATAATGCGGCCATAGGCGCTGCGTAGTTGCTGGCGCACTGTTGTCTCATCATTATCAAATATGGGTATCACTATTTTTTTAAACTCGTTGTCTTTCTTGCTCTTCTCTATATAGTCAAACATACCCATGCGCACATTCCAGGGTTTTTCCTGGTAGTTGTCTATCACTATTTTGTAGAAGACCATTTGTCGCCAGTAGTCGCCGCCATTGGGTTCTTTTTCGTTGGGTGCTACTGTGAGTGCATTTACGGCCTTGTCGGGGTCGCCGGTCTTATAGTCTATAATGGTGCAGCTATCACCGTCCAGTTCTATCTTATCTATCTTGGCAGTTACGGGTACCCCATCCAGCATATAGCGCGGTATCTTGTACTCCACCTCTACTATTTTATGAAACTCGTGTATGTAGCGGTCGTAATATTCTGAGAGTATGGTCTGGCCCTGCTCCATGCGGCGCTCCCACTGCGCGGGAGTGAAGGAAGCGGATTCTGTACGCATGGCACCGATAAATGTACCAATCACCTGTTCTTTATCGGGGAAGGTATTCTCATTGGCCTTCATCAGTTTGAACATACGTTCCAAAGCGCTATGCACCGCACTACCAAAAGCCAGTGCATCATTCTTCAGCACAGGCACACGCAGTATCTGCTCGTAATAAAAAGCCACGGGGCAGCGCAGGTATTTGCTAAGGGCCGTATAGCTCATTGTAAACTGCAAGAGTATGCGCTCTATATATTGCCTGTCGGCAATCTCTATGCGCACAGCAGGTACGGGCGTCATGGCCCATTCCATATGGCTCAGCATTTCTGCAGGGCCCAGGTTCACGTTTATGCGTTCTTCGGCAGTTGATATCTCGTCTATAAAGCCGGATACTGCAAGTGTTTTGCCTTCATTGTCTGCATTGGCATAAGATACCTGCAGGTATTTTTTTGCACGGGTGAGGGCAACATAAAATAAACGCCTTGCTACCTCGGTCTTGTTATCGCTGTCTTTATTATCATCTTCCCGAGTGATGGTGTCGGGCATTTTGTATTCGTTGCCGCCGCCGCGTTTCTTCTCCCAAAAATTGGAAGTGACACCGAGCAGGAAGACGTATTCGAACTCATTGCCTTTGGCACCATGGGCGGTGAAGAAATGTACGCCGTTATCGCTCTGAATGACCTTCTGCAAAGAAATGCTGATGCCTTCCTCGATCATTTTATCGAGCATATTGAGGAAGTCTGCTACGGTAATACGGGCGTTGCGGCTGTGTACTTCTTTTACAAATTCGAAGAAGGTGCTAATGACCTGCACGTTCCAGATATGGTCTTTGGTGCCCAGCAGGTAGGGCATGATGCCGCTTTCGTAAACCATCTTCTCCAGCAGCAATGGCAGGGGGAAGGCAGACTGGTTCATGACCCAGGACTCGATATTATTACCGAGGCGGATGAATGCAGGTGCGGTGGCGATACCGAGCGACTCCAACAAGAGCCCGTTGGACAAGGTCATGCGCCAGATGCCAAGGCTTTTGTCTTTGGATTTATTGAGCTGCATGTAGAGTGCAAGCCTTGCAATATCTGTAGCAGCCAAACCGTAGTAGGGCGAGTGCAGGATCTCGAACAAATAAGCCTCGCCACTAAATGACAGTTTTTTCTCTGCGTCTATGTAGCGGAACACGTTTATCAACTGCTGTATCAGTGGCTGATCGAGAATATTTACCGGGCGCTTAACAGTATAAGGTATACCCTTGCGCTCCATAAGGGCTGTGAGATTCTCAGCCTGTTTATGTTGTGCATACAGGATAGCTATCTCGTTTAGTTTGATACCATCTTTGTGCAGTTTTTCTATCTGCATAATGATATCGGCCTCCTCCTGCAAAATATTGTTGTAGACTTTTACAACGGGGTGTACATTCTCTCGCGCTTCTTTAAAACGTTCGGCTGATGCAGTGATATTTTTGTCGAGGTCTAAATGACGGAGGTTGTAAATGAGCCTTTGTTTGTTGTTGGTAATGGTAGCTGTGGCCTTATCGAGTATTTGTTGGGAGGAACGGTAATTTTCGGTGAGCGCAATTACCTGCACGGCATCCTTGTAGCGCTCATGAAAATCCATGATGTTACGGATACGCGCACCCTGAAACTCGTAGATAGATTGGTCGTCATCGCCCACTACAAATATGTTGGATTCTTCGCCCCAATACTGGGTGAGCATATTGAGCAGTTCACTTTGAGAGCCGTTGGTATCCTGAAACTCATCGACCAAAATAAACTGGTGTCGCTCCTGGTAGCTGAGCAGCAGGCCGGGGTATTTTTTAAAAGCCTCCAGCACCCAGATGATCATATCATTAAAATCATAACGGCCGCGTTCTTTCATTTTCTGTTCATAGGCATCGAAGAGTTTGGCAGCGGCGAGGGTGGTCTCCATCTTGGCTTTCTCTTCGTCTATGGCATCTTGTTTCAGATCGCCTTTTTTATAGTTCTTGCCCGATTTTTTATACACATATTCTTCGCGGTTGGGCAGGTCGTCCAGATATTCGGCAATGGCCAGTTCTATTTTATCAGCCATCAGGTTCTCCCGCTTCATCATATCGAACAGGCGGGATAGTTTGTTGGCGCTGTAGTATATTTTACCGCTCAGTTTGCGCAGCAGGTGTTTGGGTGGTAGTTCGTCCAGTATCTCGTAGAGGAGTTCGGTCTTCTCCAGTTCGGTAACAGGCTGCAGGGAGCGCATGCTAAACAGGTCGCTATTGTCCTGTATCACATTATTACAAAACCCATGAAAGGTGCTGATATTCACTTTGTGGGCTGCGGCACCTATTATCTGTACCAACCTGCGACGCATGGAATTGGTGGCCTCATCGGTATAGGTAAGGCAGAGTATCTCGTGGGGTTGTACCTGGGCCTCGCTACGCAGCAAATTGGCTATGCGCATAGACAGTACCTCGGTCTTGCCCGTACCCGGTCCGGCTATTACCATTACCGGGCCATATATGGCATCTACGGCTTGCCGCTGTTTAGGATTGAGGTTATTATATCGCTGGAGGAATAAGGCTTCGTTTACGGACATCTAAGAGATAATATTACCAATGAAGTTAAGACATATTGTTAAAAATCGGGGGTGGGCTGAACTAAAAAAGCCTGTATTCCATTACATTTGTAACTCATTTTATTATAGTATGAAAAGAGTTTATCTTATTGCGATCCTTATTTGCGCTTTAACAGTACCATCTTTTGCACAAACTACAGCCACACCCCCGCCGCCACCTCCTGCCGGGGCTGTACCAGCTAGTACACCACATATTGATACCCCGGGTATAAAATATCCTGAAATGCCTGCTTTCAATTCGCTGAACCTGGATAGCGTTGTGTTCAACACCTTCAGTGTAAAAAAAGGGAAGCCAACTATATTGATACTTTTTAGCCCAACATGCGAGCACTGTCAGAAAATGACCGAGCATCTTGTAAAAGCTATGGACTCATTGAAGCATATCAACTTTTATATGTTTGCGTTTGGTGCACCATTGAAAACAATTGCTGAATACAGAACGAAATTCGGATTGGATAAATTTAAAAATGTATGGATGGGTAAGGATGATCAATTCTTTCTGCCATCTTTCTACTTATGCCGAGATGTACCTTTTATAGTACTGTATGATAAGAACAAAAACCTGCTGAAGCCTTTTTACAATGGTTTGAAAGTAGAAGAGATCTTAGCAGAATTGGATAAATAATCATAAACGTTTTTATAAAAAGCAAAACGCCCCGCTATAAATGCGGGGCATTTTTTTATATCTTGTTGAGAACAAGTATGGTTTTTATGGATGAAGATTCAATGATATTCCAGGAAGAAGAACCTGCCCCGGTAAAACTTACAGGGAAGACCAAGGTTATGATCGTGGTGATATTGTTAGGTCTTTTAATTTTGGTATTGGTATTTATTACAATCACATTTAGTGTCTATTATGTCGCAAGATATAAGTTAGGGGCTAGTGATGGATGGTGGCAAATTATGCGAAGGATTTTACTGAGTCCAAATATACTTTACACCTTACTTATACCTGTTACTATTTTTGGTGCAGTTTATAGAAATCTTTCTGGTTGGTACATAACTATGAGTGTTTATTACTACGCTGCTATTACAATGCTTTTTGCTTTCATAGCTGGTGTATACCAACACGGTACACTAAAATACATAGCATATACGAGCCTCTTGGCCTTATTTAGTATACTTTCAATCATTTTTTTAAATAACCCCGGTGTAAAAATTTTTTTTAAAATCAAGGGTCAAGGCAAGCAACTCCAGCAAAATATTGTTTCCGTTCTTTTTGCATTGGGGGTATTAGTCGTTTATGTTTTTCTACGGGTTTCCCACCATTGGATCAAGTTTTAAAATAAAAAACGCCCTGCTAAAATAGCGGGGCGTTTTTTATTTATAGTTAGTTACTACTATCTAAATTGTCTTAAGAAATACGTAATGCCTTCGTTTGATATTACGAGTTCATTATTCTCGCATTTGATCACTTTAAAATCGCGCTTGTCTTTGCCATTGCAGTGCAGTACCTGGTCGGTCTGAGAATAGCTTTCTACATACCATGATGGGGCATCATCACCATCGTGCGAGCCATATACCTGTCCTATCTTGCCGGGGGCATTGGTGATGATGACTTTTTTCACGCGGCGGTCGTAATCAACAGTAGCCTGTGTTTTTTCGCTGGTGGCTTTGAAAACCGACCATTTGCCCAGCATAGGGTCTGTATTAGCCACAGCTTGTGGTGCTGCTTCTTTTGGTAGTTCGGTTGGTTTCATTGTTGGTGTGAGGTCGGGAGCAAACTCATAGATACCCATATCATCTTTCAGCGTTATCTTATTTGATGACCTGTCTACAATGTCAAATATCTTCATGCCAATGTCCAGCTTCTTGCCATTGACCTTGTAGGTATAGCGGTATATGTAGCCACCCTGTTTTTGCCAGATGTATTCATTACCTATCAGGAACTCGATATGAATGGTATCGGTATAGCTAACGGCAGTCTTATCCAATTTCCAGCGCTTTACTTCTTTCCACTTGCCCGAAAGCTGGTCGGCAAAACTGCATAATGGCAGTAATAAAAAAGCCAGTATTACTAATTTTCTCATGATATTTGCATATAATTAGTGAGGTGAGAGATCAAAAATATTCAAATTAATCCTGTTATCAAATTATGGCATCAGATCAATTACATATCACGCTGATACAGCCGGATATAAAGTGGGAGGATAAACAGGCCAATCTTGACCAATACGAACAATATATAAGCGAGTTGGGCACCAAAAAGCAGGTAGTAGTACTGCCTGAAATGTTCAGCACCGGCTTTAGTATGGCCGTGACGCGACTGGGTGAGCCTATGGATGGCCCAACGGTGCAATGGATGAAAATGGTGAGTGCCAAACACCGTTGCATACTGACGGGTAGCCTCATTATAGGTGAGGATGGTTTTTATTTTAACCGCCTGCTTTGGGTGCAACCCGATGGACAGGTACATTATTATGATAAACGGCATTTGTTTGCCTATGCCGATGAGGATGAACATTTTACCCGCGGCGAGAAACGCGTGATCGTGCAGGTGAATGGTTGGCGTATCAACCTGCAGGTGTGTTATGATCTTCGGTTCCCGGTATTTGTACGCAACCAGGAAAGTGATTATGATGTGATACTCTATGTGGCCAACTGGCCGGAGCGCCGCAGCCTGGCATGGAAAACCTTGTTACAAGCCCGCGCCATAGAGAACCAAAGCTTTGTAGTTGGCGTGAACCGTGTGGGCAATGATGGCAACAACATCCATTATAATGGCGACAGCAGTGTGTTTGGTCCGTTGGGGGAAACCATCTGGCAATACCCG
>Ga0207082_1103_pt1 | contig 16873 bp, 14 predicted proteins | sample Alteio_BWMinHeat_56_FD_153588 | JGI IMG/M metagenome (GOLD analysis project Ga0207082, IMG submission 153588) | Enriched cells from forest soil in Barre Woods Harvard Forest LTER site, Petersham, Massachusetts, United States -... | ecosystem: Environmental > Terrestrial > Soil > Temperate forest >...
GATTTAGTAGAAAGCAGGTTTCCAAATTTTATCGAGGATTATCTAGCTATTAAAGACTTCAGTGCCAATCAAACACAATTGTTCCTAGAGCAATTAAAAAAACAGAAATTTATTTACTTATATACATTTAAACAAATGCTCCCAGAAGAAGTAGAAGTACTTATCCCTGGATGCGACAATAAAATTGGAAATGCAGCAAATGACGGTGAATATGACACCGTACTTGATGTATACAAACAAATGAAAACCATGCTCTCAGATGGTATCCCTCTATCAAAAGCTTCATTGTCTAGAATGTTAAATGTGGAAAAGTTCGGACATAACATAGACAAATTTTTGCGCCTACGAGATTTGGAATATACTGAATTGGTTGTCAAGGCTAAAAATTATGTTGTGCAAAAACAAAAAGCGGAAGAAAAAAATGATCCCCATACATTGGAACTATTAGAACAAAAAGAACGTCAATATGAAAGCATGTTGAATACAAAAGAAGAAAAACGACACGGCAAAAGAGCATTCGCCGAAAGAAAGCATTTGGATGTGGTTGATGGTGTAGTTAAGCAAAAACTACCTATGGTATTAGAAACAAAAAAACCAGCTCAAAAAAAACATCGAGCATTCAATGTACCTGTTTTTCTAAAAGACATGCCTAGCATGAAGAAAACAAAAGCAGCAGAAATCACAGCAGATCCGGATACTCAAACTAATACCAATAACATAACCACAGTAACAACAGAAACAAACTCTCCAGTCGCAGCAATTCAACAAGCGCCTATACCAACCAAAAAAACAAGCCAGTATACTCAACAAGCATTATTTAATAGAACTGCTGACCAGAGGAATGCAGCAGCCACGATTAATGATCAAAATAAGAAAAGAGGTAATCCTACAAGTGAGCCAGTCATCAGTAAACGTCAAAAGACTTAATTGATTCTGCTGCGATTATCGATTTTCAACTTTTAATTTGTCTACACTGCGACATCCACGTGGTAATTTGTGGCCGCGATGGGCGCGCACGCCAATAAAGTTTTTCCAGTCATTAGGCTTTAAGGTAAAGGGTTTGCCATCTCCAATGATGAGAATAAGTTGGGTTGTATTGACCACAGCGATATCTTTGACGAATTCTTCGCGTGTTTTTATTTTACTTCCCGGAATACTAATCATTTTATTGCCTTTACCTTTAGTCAGCGTGGGTAATTCATTGAGAGGGAATATTAACAAGTTACCGATATTAGAAACCACAGCAAGATATTCATTTGCGACATCGCTGACCCATCTTGGTGTAAGCGCTTTTGCACCTTGAGGAAGGGATAATGCCACTTTACCTGCGCGATTTTTCCCGTATAAATCGCTCAATTTGACGATAAATCCATAACCTGCATCAGAGGCAAGCACATATAATTGTTCGGGCTCGCCTAACAGGGTGCAAATAAATTGAGCGCCGGGAGCCGGATTTAACTTACCGGTCAATGGCTCACCTTGCCCACGTGCAGAGGGGAGAGTATGGGCTGGTAACGAATAAGCTCGGCCAGCAGAATCCAAAAATACGGCGGGTTGATTACTGCGACCTGTTGCAGATGATAAGAATTCATCACCTGCTTTATAACTTAGGCTAGTGGGATCAATGTCATGTCCTTTGGCCGCACGTATCCAACCTTTGCTGGAGAGGATGACGGTGATCATCTCTGTCGGTAGAATTTCAGTTTCTTTCATTGCTTGTGCTTCTTTGCGCTCAACAATGGGCGATTGACGTTTGTCACCAAATTTTTCCGCACCGAAAATTAATTCCTGACGAATTAATTTTTTCAAACGTGCTGAGGTGCTAAGTGTTTTTTCAATTTCATCGCGCTCTTTAGATAAATTATCTTGCTCACGTCGTATCTGCATTTCTTCTAGCTTGGCCAAGTGACGCAATTTGGTGTCGAGGATTGCATCAGCTTGTTCTTCACTTAATTTAAAACGTTTCATCAACACGGGTTTAGGTGCATCTTCCTTGCGAATGATGCGAATAATATCATCTAAATTGAGATAAACGATGATCAAGCCTTCCAAAATATGCAAACGATAATTGATGGCATCTAAACGATGTTGTAAACGACGCTTCACGGTTGTAAGCCGATACGCTAGCCACTCATTTAAAATTTCTAGTAGACCTTTGACTTGTGGCCTACCGTTCAAACCAATCATATTTAAATTAACGCGATAACTACGCTCAAGATCAGTGGTCGCAAATAAATGATCCATGAGCGCAGGTACATCAACACGATTCGATCGCGGGATAATGACAAGTCGTGTTGGGTTTTCATGGTCGGATTCATCGCGTAAATCTGAGATAAGGGGAAGTTTTTTATCCTGCATTTGGCTTGCGATTTGTTCGAGAATTTTGGCCCCGGATACTTGATATGGCAATGCAGTAATGATGATTTCATCTTCTTCTTCCATATAAACGGCACGCATGCGAATCGCTCCATGGCCTGTGCGATACATGTTTTTGATGTCGGATTTTGGCGTGATGATTTCTGCTTCAGTCGGATAATCAGGACCTGGTATATGTCTACAAATTTCGGCGAGTGTTGCCTCAGGATTATCAAGAATGTGTACCAGTGCCTTGATCAGTTCGCGTAAATTGTGCGGCGGTATGTCAGTTGCCATGCCGACGGCTATGCCTGTTGTGCCATTCAATAAAACATTGGGCAAACGTGCGGGTAATAAGGCAGGCTCTTGCAATGTGCCATCGAAATTGGGGGCCCAGTCAACGGTGCCTTCTTCTAATTCTGCGAGTAAGTTATCTGCATAGGCAGATAAACGTGATTCCGTATAGCGCATGGCGGCGAATGATTTTGGATCATCGGGCGAACCGAAATTGCCTTGGCCTTCAATCAGTGGATATCGGTAGGAAAACGGTTGCGCCATTAACACCAATGCCTCATAACACGCCATATCACCGTGTGGGTGAAACTTCCCGAGAACATCACCCACCGTTCTTGCCGATTTTTTAAATTTAGACACTGATTTTAAACCGAGTTCGGACATGGCATAGATAATGCGACGCTGTACGGGTTTCAATCCGTCGCCAATATGCGGCAATGCACGATCTAAAATGACGTACATGGAGTAATCCAGATAGGCTTTTTCCGCATAATCGCGTAGTGGAATCGGTTCGATATTATTTTCTATTGCCATGGGCTGACCTTTTTTAATTTATTCCACGCGGCAAGCCGCGTGTCTCTAGCAATGGGGTTTCTTAAGGGGAGAGGCGCTAGCTTCTCCCCTTAAGTTGATCACGGGGTTTTATACCCCGTGATCAATATGACTTAATTTAAATCTCAGCTATATTGCCTTTTTGTTCTAGCCATGCTTTTCGGTCTGATGCGCGTTTTTTGGCTAAAAGCATATCAAGCATTTCATCCGTATCATCTTTTTCTTTGATGGTGAGCTGCATAAGACGACGAGTGTCTGGATCCATGGTAGTTTCACGCAATTGCATGGGATTCATTTCGCCTAATCCCTTAAATCGAATGACATTCAGTTTAGGCTTTTTTTCTTTGTGCTCAGCATTGATGCGATCAAGAATTCCTTGTTTCTCTGCTTCATCCAGTGCGTAATATACCTCTTTGCCATGATCAACACGAAACAAGGGTGGCATGGCAATGTATATATGTTTAAGCAAAACGAGAGGACGAAAATGTTTCAAGAATAATGCGCAGAGCAAGGTGGCGATGTGATTTCCGTCAGAGTCAGCATCAGCAAGGATGCAGATTTTGCCATAACGCAATCCAGTCACATCGCTTGATCCTGGATCAACGCCGATGGCGACTGAAATATCGTGAATTTCTTGGGATGACAATATTTCGCTTGAGTCCACTTCCCAGGTATTTAAGATCTTACCACGCAATGGCATGACAGCTTGGAATTCGCGATTGCGGGCTTGTTTGGCGGAGCCCCCTGCGGAATCACCTTCAACTAAAAACAATTCACTGCGTTTAACATCTTGTAGTGTGCAATCGATTAATTTTCCTGGCAATGCAGGTCCTGCGGTAACTTTTTTACGAGCGACTGTTTGTGCTGCTTTCAAGCGTTTTTGTGCATTGGTAATAACAAGATTTGCCAGTGTCTCACCGAGGGCCACGTGTTGATTAAGCCATAAACTAAATGCATCTTTTACGACACCTGAAACAAAGGTTGAGCATTCTCGTGAGGACAATCGTTCTTTGGTTTGCCCAGCGAATTGCGGATCATGCAATTTAACAGAGACAATATGCGCGCATTGTTCCCAGCTATCCTCGGCTGTTAGCTTGATCCCACGTGGCAATAAATTGCGGAACTCACAAAATTCGCGCAATGCATCAGATAGTCCTAATCGAAAACCTGAAACGTGAGTGCCACCGAGTGTGGTGGGGATTAAGTTCACATAACTTTCTGCAATGATATGATCGCCGTTTGGTAGCCATGTGACCGCCCAATCAACAGCTTCACGTTCGCTTGCAAATGAACCCAAGAACGGTTCTTCAGGAATACGCTCAACATCACCAATCGCTTCTTGCAAATAATGACTCAAGCCATCTTCGTAAAACCATTCTTCTGTTTCATTCGTTGTCGCATCCGTGTAAGTCATATGCAGCCCAGGGCACAAGACTGCTTTTGCGCGCAGCGTATGTTTTAATTTTTGAATGGAAAAACGTGCTACATCAAAATATTTTTCTTCCGGCCAAAAGCGCACGCTCGTTCCGGAATCGCCTTTGCTTGCTTTACCTATCATTTGCAAATTAGATGTTTTATCACCATGGGCAAATTGCATTGTGTAAACATTGCCATTACGCCGGATAGTAACTTCTAATTTTTTGGATAAGGCATTGACGACAGACACACCAACACCATGGAGGCCGCCTGAAAAGCGATATTGATTATTCGAAAACTTCGCCCCACTATGTAGACGTGTGAAAATCAATTCGACGCCGGAAACTTTTTCGTCGGGATGCATGTCAACAGGCATCCCGCGGCCATTGTCTATTACCTCCAGCGAGCCATCTTTGTGTAAAATGACATCAATGCGTTTAGCAAAACCTTCCAATGCCTCGTCAACACTGTTATCGATGACTTCGTGTGCAAGATGATTGGGATTGGTTGTGTCTGTATACATACCGGGTCGCCGACGTACGGGTTCGAGCCCGCTTAATACTTCAATTGCCTGCGCTGTGTAGGCTGGCTTTGTTCTTTTAGATTGCGAAGTTATTTTGTCTGCCATAATTGTTTTAGCCATTCCCGATTTAACTGTAGCCATTGTAAAGAGATGATAGCCGGTGGAGTTTTGATTTTGCCTTCTTGTACCAGCATAAATGCTTCATCTGCGGGTAGGGTGAAGGTGCGTATGTCTTCGTTTTCTTCTCGCAAGCCATGAATTCCGCCTATATCACTTGCGTCAATTCGACCACAAAAAAGCCAAAAGTATTCATTTGACCCACCAGGGCTGACAAAATACTCGCATATAGGGTAAAGGTCTAGGATTTCACAACCGGCTTCCTCGTTAGCCTCCCGAACAGCGATGTCGGGAGGTTGCTCACCTTTATCTGAAATCCCTGCCACTACTTCAATTAACCATGGACTTTGAGGATTGGCCATCGCTCCGGGCCGAAATTGCTCGATGAGGACGACATGGTCTAGGATAGGATCGTAAGGTAAGACACCAACGCCAGGTTTACGTTCTGTTATTTCTCGAGTAAGCGTATTACTCCAGCCGCCATCATAAAGACGAAAACGGAGTTGGTATCGCGCCATACGAAAAATACCCTGGTAGGGCACTTCACGTTTCACGATCTCATAATCGTTTTGAGTAAAAGAATTTATTTTTTCTTCCGGCATGATGCATGCCACTCATAGGTTGTGGATTATTTGTGGTGCTTACTTTTCAATAGCGCTTCTAGCGATTTGATTTGTTCTTCTAGTTCGTCCAATTTTTTTCGCGTGCGCAAAAGGACTTTAGTTTGCGTGTCGAATTCTTCGCGAGTGACCAAGTCAAATTTCGCAAATGCTTTCGCGAGTATGCTATGACAGTTTTTTTCAAAGTCTTTTTTGAGGGCACCTACATGGGATGGCAGTGCCTCAGTTAATTGGGCCGTTAGATTTTTTAAAAAATTTGCTTTTGGCATATAATTTGACCCTATCTTTTGTATCAATTGTCATTATAGCTTGCCAAAAACGTTTTGTCCCTTCAATTGCCCTAGTCAACAATTATTGTAATAGTAAATGTAGAATGAACGGAACCACAGGAATTAGTGGCGGTAACGGTAACAGAAAAGGGTGTAGTTACGGTTGTCGTTGTATCTGTTCCTGTTATCACTCCAGTTGTTGCGTTAATGTTCATTCCGGTTGGGAGGCCAACTGCTGAAAAAGTTAAATTAGCACCAACAAAATGAGATGCTGTTGGATAAGTAATGGGAGTGTCGGCATCAATACTGGTATTTGGAATAGGGCTCAGTAATGTGGGTGCAACACATACTGGGATTATTGGCGTTAATGGTGTTGTTAGGGTTACATTTTCATCGACAATCGCTAACACTTGCGGCATGTAAACAGCGGGATCACTCATCCAGCTCATGAAGTTATCCGAGACTAACAGCGCAGGGTCTGATTCATTCTTGAAATCTCGAGTTACAACGACGATTTTATCGAGGTCGTAGTTGGCAGTGAGAGCAACATTATAGGTATTCGGTAAGGTATTTTTACCAACGGTATAATCTCCTTCAAGACCTAAAATCCAGTTATTCATGTGTGGAATTTGCGTCCATGCAAGAGTTGCTTGATAATTATTAAAGGGTCTGCGCACAGCTGCAAGTAAACCGAGATTGACCTTATCACCTAAGGCTTGGTTGATATGAACGGTACCGCCTAACCCAACTGCATTTTCATTGCTGACGTAATGGGTATCATATCGAACGTTATCGTAATTAAGGTCAACACCTGCTACGGTTCCAGCCCACGGCTGCACGGTAATCCCAGGACTAATGCCAGCTGCTTTGGAACCCGCGATACGTCTTGCATCAACAAAATTTTGCGTAACATGATCCGCATCGATAAACGTTCCCATCACGGTACTTAAGGTTTTGCTAGGTGCGCGCGAATAATAGGCAGCAAGGTCGAGTTGCGGATTATAGCTAGCATTAAGGATGTCATATTGATACCCTGCACCCACTGCTCCTTGAGCCATCCATCGACCGGCATTGCCGGAAAAAAAGGCGTACGTAATTTTTTGTAAGAGATACTCGGCAGATACTTTAAGGCCTTGATTATCACTTATGCGCCAACCCAGTGAGCCGCCGAGACGAAAATTTTTCGGGCCACCTTCGCCTGCGATAGAAAATGCGGTGGCAGATGTGAGAGGGCCTGTGTAGCCGGCTTTTAAGGTAGGACCTAGGAATGTTGTCGGGTTAGCAGTGTTCGGTATGCCTGAGTAGGCAATGCTGAAGAAGATGGAGAGGGTGATTACACTGATAATACTAAATAGAATCGTAGAAAAAAATCGCTTGGTAAAAATCACGTCTATATTCTCCTTTAGACAGGTCAAATCCTAATTGCCGGTGTTACAGTAATCATGGTACAAGGAAGGTCGTGCATATTGTATTCAATCACTTATTTCCGTGCAGTGCAATTACTAGTTAGTCGCTGGCGCTAAATTAAGAAGTAGGGTGGATTAGACGCGCTCTTTGCGTCGTAATCCACCCTACGATTTTCAACCTGTTTTTAATTTCGCGCCAGCGACTATTATAACATTGCAGTCATTTTTATAATTTATTTACAGTGTATAGAATTGCTATAGAATAAATTACGAGTGCGTTTCAGAAAGGTTGCTATAGTTCTTCAAGTAAATATCTGGTGAATAGTCGTCATCCGCGCAATCCCCAACGGTCGTCATCCCGCGCGGCTTTTAGCGCGGGAACCAGTGCCTTTAACAAATATGATATCGAGTAAAAAATTTCAATGGTTGATCAAAACTTATAAAAAATTATTATGTATATATCGTCGCAAGTCAATGAAATGCTACACTGTATATCGTTTTGTTAAAGGCACTGGTTCCCGCGCTAAAAGCCGCGCGGGATGACGACCGTTGGGGATTCGCGGATGACGACCGTTGGGGATTCGCGGATGACGACCGTTGGGGATTCGCGGATGACGACCGTTGGGGATTCGCGGATGACGACCGTTGGGGATTGCGCGGATGACGACCGTTGGGGATTGCGCGGATGACGATTATTCACCATATATTTACTTGAAGAACTATAGCAACCTTTCTGAAACGCACTCGTAAATTACTGCTACTGCATCTAATCGCAAAATGTAAAATTGAAAATAGAGTCAGTACATGGATAAGGGTCTAGCAAAGGAAAAAATAATGTTACGCTATATATCATGTGGGTTTATATTCGTATTGGCATATCTATTTGCAGTGAGTGTGAGTGCTGCTTCGATTGCACATAAACAGTATGCATCGATCAAGGATTTTCTTGCAGGGCAACGAGTTATTCGCATTATTGCTGATGATACATCGGGTTATGGGCTGCAAGTAGCGAGTATGAATCTCATGACAACGTTGCGTCAGTTGGGATTCAACGGTAAGTTTGAATTTATATATTCGACTCGTGTTACCGATAAAATCACGACACTATTTGATTTGCCTCATCACATTCCAGATGTTTATGAAGATACAAAAGATGGCATTCAGTTCGTTTCCCTAAATGAATTTATTCAGCGTCACAAAAATAATACGGCATCCCATTATACGCTTGCTATGACAGGGGGTATGGATACAGGGCCTTGTGGACTCGCTGCAAGAAGCAATATCGATATTTACCATAACATGGGCAAAATAGATTGTGTCAACCATGCCAATTTTTTTGATACTACCGTATTTGCACAGTTGGTTACGTTTTATAAATATCCCAATTTTATTTATGTGGCAAATAATGCAAATTATGAATTATTTCGTCAAATGGGTAGTACTAACAAATTCATTACTGCGCCTATCACTACACTGCATGAGGCTAAGCGTTATCTTCAACATGATGCGCGTGGTCAAGTATTATCAAAACAAAAGCCAGCACTTGCACCATTTATCAAAGGTATGGAAAAACAACGCTATAATGTATTGCCAATATATGGCATTACCCTCCAAGCTAATTGTAGGAATGGCAAACATATCGGATGTTTCCCGGGTAATATTTTACAAATCATTGCCGGTGCGCGCTACGCTCAATTAAACGGTCCTAAATCATTTCATAAACCACTCATCATTACTGTTTTTTATGATTATGAAAATGAAGCAAAGCAAATAATGCAACTGCTGCATAAAGACCATTGGGATCAATATGAAATACCTGGGGCGATGCAAGCGCGAAAAACGCTTAATGACTTGGGAGTACCGGGCGCCTTATCTATAGCAAACATTTCCGATCCTAACACTATTCATATCATCCATGATGTAAAGCCGGGACAAATTGTATTACTATGGCTAGGTCCTCTACCTAAAAAAATATTTGATGGGCTATATAATTATACCCATCCTAATATCTGGCCACAAATACGGGAAGGCAACAATAGTTTTGCCAGTTTGATTTTAACCGGCAGGTCACATATTCGTTGCGGGAATAAGTGGGAATTGGGCGATACGTTTATGACTGATCCACAACTTAAAATTAAATTTGCAGCATTATATAATGAACGCGGTTTATGTCGTGGCATGACAACATGGAATGAGAATACGAATCTCTATCAAGAATTAGGGAATATGTTTATTGCTGCAAATGATCTCCAATCACCATTGTCACGCTACTTTACAGTCATACGAAAAAATATCACCGATCCTAAAAACGATCGATTACATTATGCATTGCAAGAAGTGTTGCGAATAGTGAATACTTTTTAGGGCTTGCTGACACTGCATTGCATACTCATCCTACTTGTAGTAGTATAATTAGTATTATTATAGGTAATAACTATGAACACCCAAAAATTATCAATTTCTTTACCTCAGCAACAATATGAATTTTTAGAAAATTATCAAGCGGAGCATCATTATAAAACTCGCTCAGAGGTAATAAGGGAAGCGCTTTACCTTTTACAGCAAACTCAACTGGAAGCTTGTTATCGAGAAGCGAGTCAAGAAATAGACGATGCTTTTGAAATTACTACCTCAGATGGATTGGAAGAAGATGAAACGTGGTGAAATTTATTTTGCTAATTTAGATCCTGCCGTAGGTTCTGAAACCAAAAAAAAGCATCCCGTATTAATTGTTAGCAATAATGCTAATAATAAAACCGCATCTACCATTACTGTAGTCCCTATAACCTCAAACACAAAGAAAGTCTATCCATTTGAAGTACTGCTTGAAATCAAAGATTGTGGATTAACAAAACGTTCCAAAGTCCAGTGCCACCAAGTAAGAACCATTTCTAAAATAAGGATAGAAGGGAAAAGAGCTGGGTTTGCCGGCAAGGAAGTTATAGCAAGAATCAATGCTGCTTTAAAGCTTCACTTAGATTTTTAGCGTAGTGCCATTGTCTCTTAGGGCTTGTCACAATAGACTCTAAATTTAATGATGACGGTATTTATTTCATGAATTCGTTTATTCTGCATTATTCACGAATACGATCCTTCCCAATAGCATTTTGGATTGTGATTGCCGCGACCTTTATAAACCAAATTGGCAATATGGCCATTGTATTTCTGATACTTTATCTCAATGACCATTTGCAATTCAGTCTCGCCCATGCATCATTTGCTTTTGTTACATTCAGTACGGGCATGCTTATCTCAGGCATAGTGGGCGGTAGTCTTGTGGATAAATTTGGTGCTGCGCGAATGATGACATTATCACTTTTTGCAAACGGTACCGTATTTGTCTTTTTTCCTATTGCTCATGCCTATTTTAATATTCTGTTTTTGTGCATGTTAGTTGGTCTTGCTTATGGATTATACCGGCCTGCTTCGCAAACGTTTGTTAGTCAACTCTCAGTACCGGGAATGTATAAACTTACGTTCTCTGTTTACCGACTGGTTATTAATCTTGGTATGAGCATAGGTCCTGCGCTGGGTGGGTATCTTGCTTATTATTCTTTTACATCAATTTTTTTTGTTAATGGGATAGCCAATCTTATTGCCAGTGCAATCTTGTTTGCAGGCCTATTTCGTTCCTCTTGGTTCAAACGTCGACCTACACAACCCATAGTAATAGGATTTAAATGGTTGTTGCATGATGCGGCCTTACGTTTATTTGTCATGGGTATGATTCCTATATTCATGATTTTTTTTCAGCATGAGTCAACCCTCGCTATTTTTCTTCATCGGAATTTGCATTTTCCCATGTATTTTTACGGATTATTATTCAGTTTAAATACACTCTTAATCGTATTTTTTGAGCTACCATTGAATGTGGCCACGATGAATTGGCCTTATCGCTTGAACCTTACTCTGGGTAGTTTTTTTATAACGGCAGGATTTGCGGGTCTTTATTTCGCAACCGAACAATGGCATGTGATCCTACTTGCAATCATTTGGACATTGGGTGAGATGATTTTATATCCAGCAGCTACCAGTTATATTGCAGAAATTGCACCTGAATCACGTCGTGGTAGTTATATGTCAATGTATAGCACATGTACTAATGTTGGCATGTTACTTGGGCCTTGGGGTGGTGCCATTATTATGGAAAAATTCGGGGCGAGTAGTTTATGGGTGCTATGTGGATGGTGGGGATTGATAGCAATAGTTATTCTGTGTTCTTTAAGTCAATCCGTTGATCAGTTCACGCATGAGCAATGGGGGATGCTAAAATAAGTAGGGAACGTGCAAAAAATAAAGTGTAGGAGTTATTTCGTGCACGTTCCTAGGGCTACAAGAGATAATCGGCGATGTCCAAATCCTTTCGTGCAAATTCGGGTAATGCCAATGCGGCTTTATGTGTATCAAAGTTGTAGTAACGTGTGGAAAAGGTACGATTATAAATATCTCTCTCGCGTATACGCTTAATGGTGGAGGATTTTGTTGCCATCATGACGGTGCGCAGGCCTGATGGATAACTAGGTTGTGGAAAATTTAGCATTTGCCTATCATCGAATCCGACCAGTTTTAGATGTTGGAAAATAGGTTTTAGTAGGAGAGGATAGAGTAGAGATGAAATGCAGGGCTGAACTAGAATGCCGTCAGTTCGCAACGCGTGATGATAATATTGATAATGCTCTTGTAAAAAATCTTCTGAATGAAGGCTTTGGATGATGATATCAAAGTCTTTCATCTCGCATTGTGCAAACCATGTTAAGGGGTTGGCCACATGATATTTTACTCGGGGATCGTGTGCTATTTCGTTGCAGCATGTAAAATATTGTGAAATAACATCTTGAAGTGCGGTATTATCTGAGACACACAAGACTTCTTTGACGGTAGAATGTTTCAATATTTCTTGAAGAATTCCATAATCATTGCCGGCAATGGCTACTTTTTGCGGGTGAGGATGGGTAAATAAAGCGGGATGTGACATCATTTCGTGGTAGAAAAAGCCATCGTTTTCAGATAAAACAATCTGCCCATCGATAGTGAGTATCATCCCGAAAGGCGAAGTTTGATATACCGCCATATCTCCATGAGGAGTTTCTTTTTCATAAAGTTTTTGGTGGATATCAATAGAAAATTTTTTTTGCACAGCTTCCGACATAATGTGATCCTTTATGACTAAACGACATATTGTAATAGCGACACGCGAAAGTCCATTGGCTTTGGCTCAGACAGAATCTATTAAAGCACTGTTAATGAAACAATATCCACATCTCTCTATTGAATTGCTTAGGATAACAACGCAGGCTGACAAAAGATTGGATATGACCTTAACCGAAATCGGTGGTAAAGGGTTGTTTGTTAAAGAATTGGAAGAAGCATTATTCGCTGGGCGCGCTGATATTGCTGTGCATTCCATGAAGGATGTGCCCATGGAATTACCACCGGGTTTATGTTTACCGGCGATAGGTAAGCGTGAAGAGCCACGGGATGTTTTTATATCTAACCAATATGAATCATTTGCAACATTACCAAAAGGCGCATCTCTTGGTACATCCAGCTTGCGTCGACAAACCCAATTGTTAGCTATCCGCTCTGATATTGTGTTTCATTCTCTTCGTGGCAATATTAATACTCGTCTCAATCGGCTCGATACAGGTGATTTTGACGCAATTATTTTGGCGGCAGCGGGATTAATACGCATGAATTTGAGTGCAAGGATCCGTAGCTATTTGTCGATAGAACAATCATTGCCGGCGGCGGGACAAGGTGCATTGGGTATTGAGTGCCGTGAAGATGATGAGAGAATACTAGCGATGATTACTTCACTCAACGATAAAATAACCCATGATTGCGTAAGCGCAGAGCGTGCACTTTGTCGTCGTTTAGGTGGTGGCTGCAAGGTCCCAGTCGCAGCCTACGCAGAGATTCATCATGGTGTTTTGAGTTTGCAGGGTCTCGTGGCAAGCTATGATGGTATCCGCATTTTGCGAGCAAAATGGGAAGGTGATCCAGCTCATGCAAGTCGTATAGGAACAAAGGTAGCGGATGCATTATTACAGCAAGGTGCGGAAAAAATTTTGAAAGAATTTCAGTAACTATTCAGCGCAGTGAGGGATCCCTAAATAAATACCTCTGCGCTGAATAGTTACGATGGTACTAACATAGTTACTAACGTGCTGAATAGTTACAAACTTCAGTGGTATTGACACATGAATGACTTACACGATCTCCATATTTTGGTGACACGCCCAGCACTGCAAGGGACTGAGATATGCCGGCTTATCACTGATCGCTGCGGCCACGCCATTCATTTTCCAACCATTGCATTCGCGCCACCGCCTGATCAATTGGCATTTCAACAAGCTATAGCTTTACTTGGAGAGCAAGAGTGGCTGATTTTTATCAGCCCTCAGTCGGTTTATGCCAGTGTGGATCATATTCGAAAAGCATGGCCGCAATGGCCTCAGCAGGTGAAATTTGCAGCAGTTGGTGCAGGGACCGTGAAAGCATTGCATGAGGCAGGTTACGAGGTGAGCTCGTGGCCAATGACGGATTGGGGTAGCGATGGATTGCTTGCTTTGCCCGAATTTCAATCAGTTTTTGGTAAAAAAATTGCCATTATTCGTGGTATGGGCGGCAGGGAGATAGTGGATAAGGTATTAACTGCACGCGGTGCTTATATTTTGCCAGTGCTTGCATATGAGCGAATTTTGCCAACAGTGGATGTGAGTGAATGTTTGCAGCTGCTTAAACAACGTATCATCAATAGGATTGTTTGTACGTCTTATGAGGGTGTAAAAAATTTAAAAATACTTGTTGGTGAAACAGGTTGGCCTTATTTAAAAGGCATACCACTCATTGTGATGAGTGAACGGATAAAAACGCTTGCGCATGATTTGGGTTTTCAGACAATATGGGTAACTCGCCATGCTAGCCAAACGGCCATTTTGGATGCGTGTAGAAAGAGGGAGTAAAATATGACCGAACAAAATACAGCAAAAGCGTCGCACCCTAACGTGCGGCGTTTTAATGGGGCTTATGTTGCAATTTTCATTTCTATCCTTGCTGTTGTCATTATTGTTGGCGCTTTTGGCTATGGTTATTCTCAACTAACCAAAATGAATATCGAATTAACTCAATGGGCGAATGATTTGCAAAGCCGGTTTACTACAAGTCAAAGCGAAATTGCCGTATTACAAAAATCGATAAGCGAATTGGAACAAGCTGCGCACAAGTCGCAAGCACTCTCTACTCAACAAGAACAAGTCTTATCTGAATGGCACGCTGCGCAGCAGGGTGATTTGGATAAGTGGCATGTTGCCGAAGCGCAATATCTTGTGAAATTAGCTAACGATCATTTGCAATTTTCACACAATAATGAAACGGCGCTGATATTGCTGCAGCAAGCAGATAAAGTATTGCAAAACTTTCAGGATGCCAAAATACTGGAGATACGCAAGTCAATAGCTGTAGATATAGTAAATTTACAAGCGTTGCCGCTAATTGATATCACTGCATTATATTTACGGCTGATTGCGTTGAATGATCAAATGGACCAATTACCATTACCGACTAATCCACTTAAATCAGAAGACAAGCAAAACTCAGCGACAACCATACCAAGTGGGTTACCATGGTGGAAAGTTGGTTTAGAGTATGCTAAGCAAATGCTGAACAAAATTGTTATCGTGCATTATAATGGATCCAATTCGTTGCCACTCATATTGCCTGAAGAGAAAAATTTTCTTTATCAGAATTTGCACGCGCAAATGGAGGATGCAATATGGGGTGTGTTGCATCAACATGCTGAAATATATCAAGCGAGTTTGGTGCGCATGGCTAAGTGGATACAACAATATTTTGTTCAGGATGCAAAAGTAACAAAAACAATGCTGCAACAGGTAGATGAATTACGAAAAGTGAATGTTCAGCCGTCAGTGATTAATCTTTCCAATACTCTGCAATTTTTCGATAATTATTTTTCTCAGGCGAAAGCGGAGCAATAGGAGGCGCTCATGCGGCGTTTAATTATATTTTTGTTATTTCTTGTAGCTTCAGTCTGGTTTGGTGTTGAGATTGCACGTCATCCCGGGTATCTCCTTTTAGTATATCAGCCTTGGTTAGTGCAAATGCCGATTTGGTTTGCATTATTGAGCCTTTTCGTTTTTTTTGGTCTTTTTTATTTGTTTATTGATAGTATCGATCGGTTGGAATTTTTATGGTTTCGTTTGAAAAGCTGGCTGAATATTCGACGTGAACATAAATCATATAGCAAAACACAGCGAGGTTTATCAGCCTTAATCGAGGGCCGCTGGAAGAAAGCCGAGAACTTACTTCTAGCCGGTGTGAACCAATCATTTGAACCGTTGATTAACTATTTATCCGCAGCACAAGCTGCTGCAGAGCAAGGTGCATATAGTAGGCGCGATGGTTATATACAAAAAGCATACCAGATCGTTCCCAATGCAAGCATAGCGATTGGATTGATCCAGGCTGAATTGGAAGTAAAACAGGGCCAGTTTGAGCAAGCTGCAGCGACATTAAATCATTTACGACAACATTCGCCACGACATCCGCGAATACTAAAATTGCTGGAAAAAATATATATACGCTTAGCTGACTGGAAGAGTTTGCATGCATTACTCCCGAGCATGCGTAAAGCAAAAATAATCAGCACTGAAGAATACGAGCTCCTTGAAAAAAATATTTATTGTGAAATGTTCCGTATGGCTTCAAATAAGCGTCTTAGTGATTTACGCGTGATTTGGAGCCAGGTGCCACGTTACTTAAGGACAAATCCGGATGTGGTTCATGCTTATGTTGCGCAATTATCTCGACATGCATCGGTTACGGGCAGGGAAACGACAAAAGAGATGGAAGAATTAATTCGTAAGATACTTAAACATACATGGAATCCTGACTTAGCAACAATCTATGGGACACTTTCATTTAATAATTTGAATCGCCAGTTAGTGATCGTAGGCGCCTGGCTTAAAATCTATGGCGAACGTCCTGAGTTGTTACTGATTCTCGGTAAGTTGTGCGTACTCTCGCAGCTTTGGGGTAAGGCGAAAGACTATTTTGAGCGGTGTCTTGTACAAGGGCCAAATGGGGAAGCATCCCTGGAATATGGTAAATTGCTTGAGCAATTAGATGAACCGGGACGAGCGTTACAAAAATATCGCGAAGGGCTGGCTCATCAAAACGAGATAGCTGTATAATCCTTCCATAATAAATAAGTAAGTGTTAACGGGGTAGGCGAAACATTCATTTGCATGAACAAATAACGAGCAAGAGCTTGTGAGAGCGAAAAATGAACGTTTCGTCTAC